>Ga0183100_1000205_pt1 | contig 68667 bp, 60 predicted proteins | sample Biomet2_FD_127789 | JGI IMG/M metagenome (GOLD analysis project Ga0183100, IMG submission 127789) | Microbial communities from bioreactor (seeded with anoxic lake sediment) at LBNL, California, USA - Biofuel metagenome 2 | ecosystem: Engineered > Bioreactor > Anaerobic > Unclassified ...
TATTGTAGTTGTCTTTTTATTTGTTTTTTTGTTTGTGTTGGTGAGGGGGGGGGTGTGTGCTCGGCGTCGGGGGTGGGCTTCGTTTCTAGGCGTGGATAAAAAATTGTGGAATTGGCATGGCTTTTTCCGCCGCCAATAACTATCATACATTTTTATATCATGCCTTTTAATATATCTTCAACTATCCATATTATCGTTTTATTTTTGCTTTATACTACCACTTAATGACGACAACTGGCTTTATTAAATCCTTTGGTTTTTCTTTCATGAGCATCAGAGCTTCTTCAATTTTATCAAAACCTTCAAAACGATGTGTCACTAATTTGCCTGCATCAAGTCTGCCTGTCGACATGAGAGAAGCCAGTTTTTCCATGCGTAATCTTCCGCCAGGCATTAGACCGCCTGCGATAATCTTGTGGCCCATACCACAGCCCCATTCAATACGCGGTATTTTAATGAACTCTCCTTCGCCTAAGTAATTCACATTACCAATTCTCCCACCTGGTTTTAACATGGTAACGGCCTGCGCAAATGTATCAACATTTCCTCCTGCAATAACCACACGGTCTACGCCTTTACCGCCTGTTTTCTTGATAACTTGTTCAGCAATATCACCATTATGATAATCAATGATATCGGTGGCACCATATTCTTTGGCAATTTGAATACAGTTAGGACGAGAACCAACGGCATAAATATGAGATGCTCCACGAAGGGCGGCACCAGCAACAGCCATGAGCCCAACAGGACCAATCCCGACTACGACGACACTGTCACCAAATTGAATATCGGCAAGTTCAACACCATGAAAGCCGGTTGGTACCATGTCAGCCAACATACAAGCAGCAACTGGATCCATACCATCAGGTAATATAGCCAGATTTCCATCTGCATCATTTACATGAAAAAATTCACCGAATACACCGTCTTTAAAATTCGAAAATTTCCATCCTGCAAGCATGCCGCCTGAATGCATTTGATAGCCATCTTGTGCTTCTATTGAATTCCAGTCAGGAGTAATAGCTGGTACGATTACCTTATCACCAGGTTTAAAATCTTTTACCAAGCTTCCCACTTCGACAACTTCTGCAACAGTTTCATGACCCAAAATCATATCATGACGATCACCAAGAGCGCCTTCCCAAACAGTGTGGACATCTGAAGTACATGGTGCAAGTACAATTGGTCGGCAGATTGCATCTAAAGGACCACATGCTGGTCTTTCCTTTTCGATCCAACCCGTTTTACCGATACCTAACATGGCAAAACCTTTCATAAAAAACAACTCCTCATCCGATTTTTCATAAGATATTTGTTATTAAATTAACAAATTCGATTGTATTATATATCATAATCTTTAAATGGTCAATCCCAAATTCATATTTATTTTTAGTAATGTATCATGCAATATTGATAGTGTTTTGAATATTTTTTGGGTTAACTTTAAATTGATAATGATGTTTATTCTGCCTTTAAGGATGTTTAACAATCTTTTGAATTTTAATAGTAAGCCTAGTCATTCATGTTAGAAATGGGGTTGTTGGCTATGTGATACTTTGGAAAAAAATCAGTGAAATAAAAAAAGTCAGCTATCGCTGACTTACAATTGATATGTTTTTGATTGTTCAATCATATGTATGGCTGCATCCACACCAATTCCAAAACGGTCACATCCAGCTTTTTTCATTTCGATGAGAGTATCCAAATTCCGTATTCCGCCAGCGGCTTTAATCTTTGTCTGAGGTTTTATGACAGACTTAATGAGTTTAATATGATGAACAGTAGTCGGTTCAGCACACCAACCTGTACCTGTTTTTATATAAGAAGCTCCTGCCTTTTCTGAAATTTGACTTGCCTTAATAATTTCTTCGTCAGTGAGCAGCGTTACTTCAAGAATTGTCTTTACTGGCGTTTTTTCTGCAGTCTTGACGACGGCTTGTATGTCTTTAAAAACCGATTCGTAATTTTTCGATTTTAACGCGGCGATATTCAAGACCATATCCAATTCTTCACAACCCATTTTTAATAATTGCTTCGCTTGAAAGACTTTACTTTCTGTTGTATCACATCCAGATGGAAAGCCTACTGTTCCTCCAACCATGGTGACCGTTTTGCCTTTTAAATGTTCTATTAAATATGGTGTCATGCTGGGAAGGGCAAAAGCACAAATAAATTCATACTTGTTAGCAGCAGCAATCATTTTATCAATATCTTTTAAGGTATGATTTGGTTTTACACAGCTTATGTCTATTACTTTACAAAGATTCTCTAACCATAAATTTTTCATCGTTTATCCCCCCGTATGATCATTTATATCGTCCGTTGGTAGAAATGACAAGTTCATATTGGTCACCAAGTATTCTGACATCATCCACACAAATCGGCTCTTTATCTCTGTAGCAAATACGTTGAATGCTAAGAAGTGCCGTACCTGGTTGTACACAAAGCATTTCTGACTCAGCGAAATCTGCAGATTTTGCCAGTATCTTATCATTTGCAGCAGTAATCTCCAGCTGATATTGTTCCTCTAAAAATTGATATAATCCTGAAAACTTATTTGAAAACTGTTCAATACTTGGTACCAATCTATAGGGAATATAATTTTTCATAATAACAATTGGCTTTTCATTAGCAAGCTGAATCCTCTGCACGCGAGCCACTAAATCTCCATATTTTATCTCAAGTTTATTCGCAATCTTTTCAGTGGCGGGTATGACATCAATGTACATACTTTTCGTTCTAACCTCATATCCACGTCTTCTTAAGGATTCCGTAACAGATGTAACTTTATTAAGATCTTGTTTTGTTCGGTAATCCAGTACCATGGTACCTCTGCCTTGCTTGATTTCAATTAAGCCTTCTGCCTTGAGCACTTCCATTGCTCTCCTGATTGTCGTACGGCTTACATTAAACATCTTTTCAAGTTCAGGTTCTGTAGGAAGTAATTCAGATACAAGATACTTTCCATCCTGAATATCCTTTTTTAACGACTGATGCACTAGTATATATGCTGGAACCTTACCCATATGAATCAATAATTATGAAAATCATGCCAATACAGTGAGTTTCATAATTTCTCCTTTTCTCGTTTCTGTTTTGTAAATCGGTCAAAAAATTTCACCTTAATTATAGCACTATATTTATTTTTAATCTATAGTTATACATGAAATATTGCCATGCGTATAGCGCTTAGAACAAGTAAGGCTTAAAGTTCTGTTGTCACAATAAGAATCAATGTGATAATAAAGGCATTAGGAAATTTATTTCTAATGCCTTTATTACTTTCATGGTGTTGCTTCACGTATTGCGTAATATTGTTTGTTGCAAATTGGACAAATGTGTGGCAATATAAGAGGATAGAGATGTTTCCAAAAGACGGATCATGTCACTAATAGAATTAAAATCATATACGATTCACCAATAGACGAAATAGAAGTACAAAAGAAAGAGATGACCAAATGATAAAAGCAAATTTTAGCGATTATAATTTAAGCGACGAGATACAAAAAGCCGTTAGAATGTTGGATTTCACAAGCCCCACAAAAGTCCAACAGCAGGTTATACCAGCCGTGTTGGAGAAAAAGGATATTATTGTAAAGTCACAAACAGGAAGCGGAAAGACAGCAGCATTTGCCATTCCTATTTGCCAATTAGTAGACTGGAATGATAATAAACCTCAAGCATTAGTGATTACACCGACAAGAGAACTGGCTATTCAAGTCAAAGAGGATATCTTTAATATCGGTAGATTTAACAGACTTAAAGTATGTGCCATTTACGGGAAATCCCCTTTCTATGATCAGCAAAAGGAAATTAAACAAAAAACACATGTTGTGGTTGGCACACCTGGGCGTATTATGGATCATATAGAAAGAGGGACGTTTGACACATCAAATATTAAATATCTTGTCATAGATGAAGCAGATGAAATGCTTAATATGGGGTTTGTAGATCAAATTGAGTCCATTATAGCTGGCTTATCAAAAGAGCGGGTGACGGTGCTAATGTCGGCTACAATGCCTATCGACGTAGGCAATTTGTGCGATAAATACATGAAGAATCCCATACGTATTGAGGTGGAAGATAAAAATTCGACAGCAGATAGAATATGTCAAGAAAGATATGATGTAGATGAAACAGATAAAATAAGACTTTTAAGAGATATCATGATAGTAGAAAACCCAAATAGTTGCATGATATTTTGTAATACAAGACAAAAGGTAGATGAGGTTTGTGATGAGCTTAATAATTTGCAGTATGCTTGTGGGAAAATTCATGGTGGAATGGAACAAAAAGATCGATTAAGGATCATGAATGATTTTAAGAAAGGTGCTTTTAGATATCTAGTCGCTACTGATGTGGCGGCTAGGGGAATAGATATCGAGGACATCACACTTGTCATGAATTATGATATACCGAATGATGCTGAAAGTTATGTTCATAGAATAGGAAGAACTGGACGTATAGGCCATATGGGTAAAGCCATTACTTTTGCAACGCAAAATGAAAAGGGATTTTTAAAGGATATACAGGAGTATATCGGCAAAGAGATTCTATTAAAGGAAAGACCAGAAAAAGAGGATATCTATCATTTAAAACAAGAGTTTATGGAAAAAATGAATACTGCACCTGAAATTAAAGAAACAAAAGGGGCACAATTTAGCAAAGAAATTATGAAACTGCATATTAATGCAGGTAAAAAAACAAAGATGAGACCAGTCGATATCGTCGGTACACTTTGCAGTATCAAAGGTATGACAGCGCAAGATATCGGGATTATCAATGTGCTTGATATATCTACTTTTGTAGAAATTCTAAATAACAAAGGTGAATTAGTGTTCCGGGAGTTACAAAAAATGCCCATCAAAGGAAGACTTCGTAAGGTAAGCAAGGCAGAGACAAGGAGAATTAGTTTCTAGGAAAATAAATAATTTTACTCAATCCTTATCATAATATTGCAAGGAGGTGCTTGATATGCAAAAAGAAATTTATTTGGCAGGAGGATGTTTCTGGGGAACTGAAAAATATCTTGAAGACATTCATGGCATTATAGAAACAGAAGTGGGATATGCAAATGGAAAGACTGAAAGTCCAACTTACGAAGAAGTCTGCCACAATAATACGGGACATGCTGAAACGGTAAAGGTAATCTATGATGAAAATCAAATTAGCTTATCATTCATTTTAGAGCTATATTATGATGTCATAAATCCGGTGAGTATCAATAAACAGGGTGGAGATAAAGGAACACAATATAGAACAGGGATATATTTTATCGATTTTCAAGATGAAAGAGTTATCGAAAGCTCAATAACGGAACTGCAAAAAAAGTACAGAGAGAAAATTGCAATTGAAGTGAAGCCGCTACTAAACTATTATAAAGCGGAGGAATATCATCAGAAGTATTTGGATAAGAATCCAAACGGATATTGTCACATCGGACGAGACAAATTTGAAAAAGCAACAAGAGCGATTGATTATAGTAAAAAGTTTACTAAAAAATCAAAAGATATATTAGAAAGCAGTTTAACAAAATTACAGTATGATGTCACACAGAATAATGCTACAGAATCGCCTTTTCAGAATGAATATTTTGATTTATTTAAAGAGGGAATATATGTGGATGTTACAACAGGAGAACCACTTTTTATATCCAGTGATAAATTTGAATCTGGCTGTGGCTGGCCAAGCTTTTCAAAGCCAATTCAGGAAAATGTCATAACGAAAAACACCGATAAAAGTTATGGTATGAGGCGTACTGAAGTGAGAAGCAAAAATGGAGATGCTCATCTTGGGCATGTGTTTGAGGATGGACCAACTAATACGGGAGGCTTGAGATTTTGCATCAATAGTGCCTCTTTGAAATTCATACCAAAGGAAAAGATGAAACAGGAAGGATACAGTGATTATTTGGCACTACTAGATAAATAGTGTAATAGACTGGTGCAACTTGACTTTCATTAGTCGGAAATAGTTGCAACTACAAGGAGTACACCATGATTAAACCAATAATGAAAGATATAATTTTCCTAAATCAAAAATCTGAAATAGCAACAAAAGAGGATTTATTAGTAGCTGATGACCTTGTAGACACTCTAAAAGCAAATGCAGACGAGTGTGTTGGCATGGCTGCCAATATGATTGGTATAAAAAAACGAATAATCGTTTTCGATAATAATGGCACCTATATGGTTATGTTCAATCCAGAAATTATTAAATGCTCCGATTCTTATGAAATTGAAGAAGGTTGTCTATCTTTGACAGGCACAAGAAAAACTAAGCGATATAAGACTATCAAGGTGCAGTATCAGAGCAGAGATTTTAAGGTGCGAATCAAAACCTTTACCGATTGGGCAGCACAGATTATTCAGCACGAAATAGACCATTGCAATGGTGTAATGATTTAGTGGATTTCGTACTCTAAATTATAATTGGCGATTGTCTAATAGATATCTCAAAAGGCGATAGAATTATCAATAGAATGTGAGGAATATTCCATGGAAAATCAAGAACAAACGCATAAAAGGCGTGTTCGATATAAAGGAACACATCCGAGGAATTTTAATGAAAAATACAAGGAACTACAACCTGAAAAATACACAGATACAGTAGAAAAAATAATTAAAAAGGGCAATACTCCTGCCGGTATGCATATTTCTATAATGGTTAGGGAAATATTGGATTTTTTGGATATTAAACCGGGACAAATCGGTTTAGATGCAACTTTGGGATATGGTGGCCACACATCCGCCATGCTCAAATGCTTAGAAAACAAAGGGCATATCTATGCTTTGGATATAGATCCTATCGAAATAACTAAAACAAGAGATCGCTTGGGAAAATTAGGCTTCGGACCGGATATATTAACAATTAAGCATCTTAATTTTGCTAATATTGATGAAGTTGCTGCCCAGGCAGGTAAGTTTGATTTTGTTTTAGCAGATTTAGGCGTTTCATCCATGCAATTAGATAATCCCGACAGAGGATTTTCGTATAAAAAGGATGGTCCATTAGATTTGAGATTAAATCCTGAAAAAGGTATTCCCGTGTTTGAACACTTAAAAACCCTAACCCAAGAAGAATTAAAAGGCATGTTGATAGAAAATGCAGATGAACCTTATGCAAAAGAAATATCCAGCGCTATTATTTCAAAGATCAAAAGAAAAGGTGATATTTCTACAACTAAAAAGCTGCACGATATCATCGAAGAAGCTCTTAAGTTTATTCCGGCAGCTCAAAGAAAAGAAGCAGTAAAGAAATCAAGTCAAAGAACATTTCAAGCATTGCGGATTGATATTAATAGTGAATTTGAAGTTCTGTATGAGTTCTTAGAAAAGCTTCCTAATATTCTTGCAAAAGGAGGACGAGTTGTCGTGCTTACTTTTCATTCGGGAGAGGACAGGCTAGTGAAAAAGTCATTTAAAGCTTTACTTCACGATGGAATTTACAGTGAAATTGCAACTGAGGTAATAAGGCCTTCGATGGAAGAATGTAATATAAACAGTCGTGCTCGCTCAACAAAAATGAGATGGGCAATAAAAGCATAGTTTAACCTTAGTTAAACTAATTTAAAGCTACAAATATACAGTTGTATACATGGATATTTTTTGTATAAAAAATGGTGGTTGTGTTGCTCGTTCTATAGAAGTATCATATAATTATATAATTGTATGAAAGTATTGGGAGATATTTGTTGGCGCTAATAAATTTATTGAGTGCTACAACAAACATACATGATATTTGAACATTATATATGGAGGTTTTTATGTTAGAGAGATACCAGAAGAAGTTTATAGGCATTATTTTGATCTTGGCTTTGGTGATAAGCCTTATGCCTGCGGTGACGCTGACGGCAAGTGCAGATAGTAGCGTAACATTTGATTTTGATACTGCAACAGCTAATTCAAATAGTAAAACGGTAACCCAAACTGTATCATCAAATACAATCAAACTTGTTAGTAGTAATGCAAATATTAAGTATGATGAACATAACACATACGGACTTGATATTCCAAATGGATCTGAAATAAGGGGTGGATTCGTCATGAATGACCCAGTTGGCTACGAAAAAAAGGTTGTGATTTCTCTTTCTAGTGGAAATCTGTTTAATCTGAATTCTATAGACATGATAAATGTATTTGGCGCTGATAAGAATGTGGTTTTAACTGCAAAAAGAGGACGGACAACGGTAGGAACAGTTAGCCGCTTTTTAAGTGGAAACGATGCATATCACTTTAATACATCGTCTGATGTGAATTTTCAAAATATCTCTAGCGTTGAAATTACTTCACCATATATGGATAATGAGTTACATCTCGCGTTTGATAATATCGTCTTGAATAGTATTCATACTCCTAAAGCTCCCGATGTCCAATCAAAAGATATAACTTTTTCAAATGTAGCTCAAACTAGTATGAATATCGGCTGGACTCCCGGATCTGGATCCCATAGTGCCGTATTCGTAAAAGAAGGTACAGGTGATATTGTTAATCCAATTGACGGAACTACATACTTAGCAAGCACGAACTGGTCAAGCAAAGGCACACAGCTTGGTTCTTCTGACTATTACTGCGTATATAACGGAACGGATACTAGTGTAACCCTCACAGGATTGTCACCGAATACACAATATACCGTGCAGGTTTTTGATTATAATGGATTACCGACTGAAACAAAATACATGACGAGTTCAGCAGTAAATAACCCAAGCAGCCAGCTAACACTCATTCCTGAGATTTCAATCACGCGTGATAGTTCGGAAATAACAAAAGATTCGTCTATTAGATGGAATGTAACTTTTGCAGATGCGCTAACAGGACTTAAGGCTTCAAATTTCAACCTGTCCGGCACATCTACTGGCACCATTTCTAGTGTAACAGGCTCTGGATCTACCTACACCGTAACCGCTAACTCAGTTTCTGGTGACGGAACTCTAGGGCTGAATTTGTCAAACAGTACAGGTTTGTCTCCCACGCTAACAAATGTACCTTTCACTGGTGAGTCGTATAGAATAGATAAAACACCTCCGACCATTTCCATAGGTGCGCCTTCCGCGTCAATCACGGCCACATGGCCGGTCATTTATACTGTTACATACGCAGACACGAATTTCAAAACCAGCAATCTTGTGTCAGAAAACATCAAGTTGAACAAAACAGGCTCAGCTAACGGAACTATAAGCGTATCAGGTTCTGGACTTACCCGAGATGTAATCATCGGTGACATCTCGGGTGAGGGTACTCTGGGAATTAGCATAGATGCGGGAACTGGTTCGGATACTGCGGGCAACACCGCCCCAACCGCCGGGCCCAGCACGACATTTATAGTGGATGATACACTACCGACTATTGATACGCAGCCAGCAATGGCAACAGTCACGGCAGGTGACAAAACAAGCTTCACCGTTGGGGCGACTGGTTTGGACTTGGAATATCAGTGGCAGGTCAAGTTGCCAGGCAACAACAACTTCTTCAATATCGACGATGGTATTTCCTATATTGGGTCGAAAACGCCCACGCTCACCATTGTAAAAACAGTTGACGAAATGGATGGAAGGGTATACCAATGCGTTGTCACAGGTAGCAACGGTCTGTCCGTCACTTCAAGCAGTGCAAAACTGAAGGTAAACACACCGCCAACCATAAGCACTCAGCCTTCTAACTCAATCATTAAAGTTGGTGAAAACACTAGCTTTGCCGTTGAAGCTTCGGCTACAGGTATTCAGTATCAGTGGCAGGTAAAAAAAGGTGGTAGCTTTACTGATGTAATTGACGACAATATCTACAGCGGTGCGAAAACTGCTACGTTATCCATCAAAGAAGCCCCAGGTGCCATGAACGGGTTAATCTATCGGGTGGTTATTTCGGGTACGGTCCCTGCACCAGTAACCTCTAATCCAGTGACCCTTACGGTTCATACACCTCCTGACATCAACATAAATACTCCATGTGATAGTGCTGTCGCGGTGGATGGAAGCACGAGTTTCACCGTAGTGGCTGCTGGTGAAAACCTAGAATATCAGTGGCAGGTCAAGTCAGGAAACAACTGGTTCAATACCGGCGATGGTCTTTCTTATAATGGGTCAAGAACGCCAACGCTGAAAATAACAAAAGCCTCAGCAAATATGAACGGCAGAGTTTTTCAATGCATCGTTACCGGCGAGGGAGGTTTGTCCTCTACTTCAAGAAGTGCAACGTTGTCGGTAGGTACTGTTATTACGCAGGCAGTGAGCGGTATTCATTCTACTACGGCTACAGGCAATGGAAACATCACCATCCTTGTTGTGCCAAATCCAATCCAACATGGTGTCGTATGGAGCACTTCCGCAAATCCCGATGTCAGCCTTACAACAAAAACCGAGCAAGGTGTCGTCAACTCAATTGGCGCATTTACATCGAATATGACTGGTTTAAGTCCGCACACAACGTATCATGTGAGAGCTTATGCAACCAACGCGGAGGGTACTATATACGGATCGGATGTAACTTTTACAACCTCTGCATCTTTGGGTGGTGGTAGTGCCACATCGACCGCCTCGAGAAACACTGGAGCTAATGTTAACGAGCAGAATCAAGGTTTCGGAAGTTCATCAACAGCAACGACCAATGGAAAGACCGTAACAACTATTACGGTTGATGATACAAAACTTGCAAAGTTTCTGGAGAGTAGCGGAGTCAAACCAACGGTCATGCTCCAGGCAAACAGTGGTTCCGATGTTGTAGTAGGCCAACTGAATGGACAGATGGTTAAAAACATGGAAGCCAAGTCCGCGATACTGGAGATAAAGACCGAATCAGTAATCTATACGCTTCCTGTATCCCAAATCTACATCGGCTCAGTATCCTCTCAAATAGGCGCACAGGTTGAACTTAAGGATATCAAGGTATGTGTAAAGATAGCTGATCCTTCCGCAGATACTGTGAAAGTAGTTCAGGATACAGCAAACAAGAATGGCTATCAGCTCGTCGCAAAGCCCGTAGAATTTGAGATAACCTGCACAAGTGGCGATAAGACGATTGAGGTAAGCAAGTTCAACGGTTATATCGAAAGAACAGTGGTGATTCCTGACGGGGTTGATCCCTCAAAAATCATCACTGGCGTAGTTGTAGGCAAAGACGGATCATTTAGCCATGTGCCGACGGCAATTGTTGTTATAGACGGCAAATACTACGCCAAGATTAATAGTCTAACAAACAGTACATACGCAGTTGTCTATAATCCTGTTACATTCACGGACGTCGCAAATCACTGGGCTAAAACATCAATCTATGATATGGGATCAAGAATGGTTGTAAGTGGCGACGAAACCGGCAATTACCATCCTGATAACAACATCACCCGCGCAGAGTTTGCGGCAATCTTCGTACGTGCAATGGGTCTTACTAAGGGCACGACGGAAAGCAGCTTTACTGACATAACGCTTAGTGACTGGTTCAATGGCTACGTCGATACTGCAATGTCATATGGACTCATTACAGGCTACGATGCAACATCCTACGGCCCGAACGACATGATTACTCGCGAACAGGCTATGGCAGTAATCGAAAGGGCAATGACAAAAACGGGACTGAGCGTAAGTCTGACGGATAGCGAAGTAAGTGCGGTTCTTGCAAAGTACACTGACGCTGCAGCTGTTTCGGACTACGCGAAGAAAAGCGTAGCGGCCTGTCTCAAGAATGAAATCATAACGGGATCAAGCGTAAGTATGCTTTCGCCAAAGACATATGTAACACGGGCAGAAGTTGCTGTCATGGTTCAAAGACTGCTTCAAAAATCCAATTTGATATAATCTATATATAGGTCCAGTTTTTGAAAGATATGCCGCCAAATCACCATTTTTTGTCTATACAATCAACTAGAGCATTGTATAGTACAAACGTTATTTCGTGTTGCAAGCGGGATGGATTCGTTGATAGAGCAGGAATTGCCTTAAAAAAGAGTTGTTTGATAGATATATGAATTTTTATTTCGCACCTATGGAAGGTTTGACGGGGCACATTTATAGAAATGTTCATCATGCTTTCTTTAATAATATTAATAAATACTTTTCACCTTTTATTGTTGCAAATCAAAGCGAAAGTTTTAAAATCCGAGAGTTACATAAAAATGAGGCGAAAAAAGAAGTATGTACTAATTGTAGGTGTGCTGGATTTATTCTTACATATTTTCACTGAAAAAGCATGACGATTGTGGGTTGGGGTTGTAGCAAAAAGCGAAAGTTTGAGAAGCCCATGTGACTAAAAGCATCTTATATGTTCCCTATAAAACCATTTATAAAGTATACGGTATTTGTATTTTGCAAAAATTTCTCAGCAGTAAAACCCTCGACAGATGTCGGGGGTTTTACTTTGTCTAAAAATATTTATTTGAAAATAACACAATAATCACACATTCTTTTGAAATTTGTACGGGAATTCATATTTATAATAGATGTTAGATCATAAAAGGAGGCGTCATTAAATGTAGTAGTATTTGGCTATATTTTAAAGTAAGGTAAATAAATTATTTAAAGAAAGAAGAGTTGTTTATGAAGAAAAGTTTAAAAAACATGGCAGTTATTTGTTTAACAATTGGGACCTTAACATTGGGAAGCAGTTTTGCAGTATTTGCAGCTGATACTTCTATAAGCACAACAACAGCAGCAACAACTACTTCACAAAGCCAAAATTATAATAAAAAGCATGAAGGCAAAATGCAAAGTATGAATGTTGATTCGCTCGTGACAGCTGGCATCATTGACCAAACAACTGCAGATGCCATAACAGCTTATATAACAGAATTACAAACCGAAAGAAAGGCTGAAATGGAAAAAGTAAAAAGTATGACTGCCAGTGAAAAAAAAGCATACTTTGAGAGCAAAAAAAGTGAAACTAAAACAAGTTTATTAGACCAATTAGTCTGCAAAGGTATCATCACACAGACTCAAGAAGATGCCATCAAAGCAGCACAGCCGCAGAAAGATCATAGCAAAGCAACACAGCCGCAGAAAGATCATAGCAAAGCAACACAGCCGCAGAAAGATCATAGCAAAGCAACACAGCCGCAGAAAAATCAGAGCAAAGATAAAAAAGGTAACAGAATGAATAAGCTAGATGTTAGTGCGTTAGTAACAGACGGCGTCATTGATCAAACAACAGCAGATGGCATAACAGCTTATGTTACTAAAATCCAAACCGAACAAAAAGCTGAAATGGAAAAAGTAAAAAGTATGACTGCCAGTGAGAAAAAAGCTTACTTTGAAAGTAAAAAAAGCACAACAAAAACTAGTTTGTTAGATGAATTAGTAAGTGAAAGTATCATCACACAGGATCAAGCTACTGCCATTAAATCAGCAGTTTCTACTCATAAAACACGTACACCACATAAGGTAACAGCAACAGATGCAACTACTGACTAGGTCTAGTCATTTAAGCAATCATGATAAATCAAGAACATCCTATAATTTAAATAATTATAGGATGTTCTTTTACTGTAAAAACATTTGATTTTTTGTTATACTATTTAGGAATCACATGATTTTAACATAATTTCTTGATACTTTGTATGTGAAAGTTGTGTTAATCTACAACTGTGTAGAGAGGTGACTAGAAGATGGCAAGAAAAATTTATATGGTTGAGGATGAAAAAAGCCTTAATTTACTACTGAAAAAATATCTTGAAAAAGAAGGCTATGAAGTAACTACATTTTTTACTGGAAATTCAGCGCTACATAAAATTAATGATATGCCTGATATGTGGCTTTTGGATATTATGCTTCCTGATATTGATGGATATGAGTTAATTAAAAAAATAAAGGAATTTAACATAGGCACTCCCGTTGTGTTTATGTCGGCAAGAAATGAAGAACTAGACCGTGTTACAGGACTGGAGCTTGGGTCTGATGACTATTTATCAAAACCATTTTTGCCACGAGAACTTATCATACGTGTAAACAAGCTAATGGAACGTATTTATGGTGTCATCGAAAAGAATAATGAGTTTGTTGTTGGTGATTATAAAATCAGCTCCAAACAACGTGCAGTATTTAACGGAAATGATGAAATAGCACTTACAAATAATGAATTTGAATTACTGATCTATTTTTTTATTAATAAAAACAATGTATTAACCCGCGAGCAAATATTAAATAAAGTATGGGGAATGGATTATTTTGGATCAGATCGTGTTGTGGATGATACAATTCGCAGGCTTAGAAAAAAGCTCAGCAAATTAGAGATAGATACTTTATATGGATATGGATATAAATTGGTGGTGAAATAATATGGAATTTAAATCTTTGACGATGCGTATATGGATAACGTATACGGCGATTATATTGAGCATCATATTAGGTATCAATCTCTTTTATACAGTTGCCTATAAGGAAATATCCGAAAATACCAAGAAAAAAGATTTACTTGCCATTCATAATATCATCCTAAACAACAACCTAAAACAGCCAACAGGCTATGAAGATTTTCAAATTCTATTTGATATCTCTCATCTCATTATAAGAGACGGGCAGATAAAGAAAAGCAGTAAATCTAATTTTTTTAGAGAAATGGCAGCGGAACAAAACCAACAGTTGGGAAATAAAAAATCCAATAATACTAATTTACTCCCTAGAATTAGGCAACCTTCTATTTTGAAAGACAAAAAGCTTGAAAATTGGATTTCTTCATTTGCAAAAGGCAAAATGAGTGACAAGCAATTTAAGGAAAGCTATGAAGGATTGAGTTTTTTATTTGTTATAAGCTCAACTGATAATGGCTATTTAATATCCTATACACCTGATTTGTATGATAATAGTCTTTTATATATTTTATTAGTTATTGGTGGGATATTTACTGTAGTAGGTTTTTTTGTCGCTAAGATAGTTGCCAATTATATAACCACTCCATTAAAGGAACTTGAAAACTTCAGTAAGAGAATTGCTGCTAAAAATTTTAATGAGCCTATTATTGTAGCCAATCAGGACGAGATAGGGCGGCTTGCAGCCTCTATGAATAAAATGCAGGAGGATTTAAAAAGAGCCGATGAGGAAGAAAAATTGTTTTTACAAAGCATTTCTCATGATTTAAAAACGCCTGTTATGGTTATTATGGGTCACGCCGATGCGATTATCGATGGTGTCTATATTGAAAGCCCTACAAATACGGCACAAATTATAAAAGATGAGGCGATTAGCCTTAGTAAAAAAATAAATGGGCTTCTGTATTTTAACACTTTAGGATATGCACTTGACAATCAAACGGAAAATGAAGAGATCGAATTATCCGCATTTTTAACCCGCATCATTAACAGGTTTCAAGTAACAAGAAATGATATTATGTGGAACAGTGAATTGGAAAGTGGAACCATCGTGGCGAGTTTTGAAAAATTAAATGTAGCTGTTGGCAACATTTTAGAAAATGCTATACGCTACGCAAAATCGGAAATTAGAATAACACTAAAGAAAACAGATAGAATGTTGGAATTAGATATTTTTAATGATGGCAGGCAAATTGATACTGAAAATTTGAAAAAAATATTTGAAAACATGTATAAGGATAAAACGGGTAATTTCGGACTCGGGCTTGCTATTTCAAAGAAAATCATAAACCATTACGGCGGAAGTATTAAGGCTCAAAACAGAGAAACGGGAGTAAGTTTTGTAATTGAATTTGAAAGAAAATGAGCAGATTGTCTAACCCCCTGCCTTTTTATTTTTTGATTTAATTTTTAAAGCATAATTTTTCATGCGTGCTCATATCAAAAATAAATTAAGGAATTTTGCGATAAAATATTAAAATTATTCGTAATATTGCAATGCGTATTTAATTTTATTTTGTGTTGTGCTATCATATAGGAAAGAACCTTCCGGAAGGGGTCTTAAATATGGATAATATAGATATTAAAATATTAAAACTTCTACAAAATAATGCAAGAATTACAGTCTCTGAGATAAGTAGTCTCATTAACCTGTCAGTACCGGCATGCAGTGAACGATTGAAAAAACTTGAATCATCTGGAGTCATTAAACAGTATACAACTATTGTTGATCACGCGTACTTAAAAAAATCGTTAATTGCCTTGATGTTTATTAGTCTGGAACGGCCGCGGTTTACTGACATATTTGTTGAAGCCATTAATATTGAAAATGATATCCTCGAATGCCATTATCTTGCAGGGGATTTTGACTATCTTCTGAAAATAGTAACGGAAAACACCGATACCCTGGAAAGGCTACTTAACAGAATCAAGAGTGTACAGGGAGTCCAGAAAACCAGAACCATAGTCGTATTATCCACGGTAAAAAATAATTACTCAGTATCTTTAGAAAATGATGCAGAATAAAAATTAGGAGGCTATATAATATGGTAATTGGTATTCCAAAGGAGATTAAAAACAACGAAAATAGAGTGGCCATTACGCCAGCTGGCGTTTATGCATTGGCAAAACTCGGTCATAAAGTTGCAATTGAGAAATCTGCCGGTGAGGGGAGCGGTATAACGGACAGCGAATACATAGAAGCCGGAGCCGTCATGCTTAAAGATGCTAAAGAAGTTTATGATGAATCTGATTTAATTGTAAAAGTGAAAGAACCTATTAAACCTGAATATGAATTAATGAAAGAAGGTCAGTCCCTTTTCACTTATCTGCATCTTGCACCAAATCCTGATTTAACGAATGTTCTTCTCAAAAAGAAGATAACAGCAATCGCTTATGAAACGGTGCAGCGTGCTAATGGTTTGCTTCCGTTGTTAGCACCTATGAGTGAAATTGCCGGAAGAATGTCAATCCAAGTAGGCGCTACTATGTTACAATCATACCATGGTGGATCCGGTGTTTTATTAGGAGGCGTTCCTGGCGTACTGCCTGCAGAAGTGCTCATTATAGGTGGTGGCGTCGTGGGGACAAACGCTGCTAAAATGGCTCTTGGTCTTGGAGCGCGTGTAACCGTTATGGATGTTAACAAATATAGATTATCTTACCTTGATGATATTTTCAGCGGCAGATTATCAACATTAGTTTATAATGAATTCAGTGTTGCTCAAATGGTTAAAAAGGCTGATTTACTCGTTGGCGCTGTACTGGTTGCCGGTGCTCAAGCTCCAAAAACAGTTTCAGAAGATATGGTAAAAGGCATGAAAAAAGGCTCTGTCATTGTTGATGTTGCCATTGATCAGGGTGGTTCAATTGCCACGGTGGACAGAGCAACAACACACGATAATCCTTGCTATGAGAAATATGGTGTCATTCATTATTCTGTTGCGAATATGCCTGGTGCTGTTCCGAAGACATCGACTTATGCTCTTACCAATCTTACATTGCCGTTTATCATTAATTTGGCGCAGAAAGGCGTAGTTAACGCTTTAAAAGAAGATAAGGCACTACTTGCAGGTCTTAATACATATCAGGGAAAAACAACCTATGAAGCTGTTGCTAAAAGTATGAACCTTGAGTACTTATCGGCTGAAAAAGCTCTATCCTAAATGTTCGTATAAAAAATCTCTACGCATGACAGTAGAAGCATGGAAATTCTGATTTATAAATGTTCAAAAAAGGCATGGTATCGAAGATACCATGCCTTTTTTAAGCAGAGCTTTGCATGCAAGGGGTTTTGCGGGTGGTTTGTTACAATTTATGCAATTTAATTAAAATAAAATTGCATAAATTAAAAATGATTAGTGATAATGCCGATAAAATAATAGAGGCTTTAGTATTGCTTTTTATTCTTGTTTGTGTTATACTGGTTTCAAATAAAGCAGTGGCAAAGAAGCCATAGTCTAGTGCGTAAAAGCATTGGACTATGGCTTTTGTTTTATTCAATTTGCAGATAAAAGTTAAATGTATGTCCGAAAGCTAACTAAAACATGGCGATTTGATTTTGATTTTTGCAATATTATATTTTTATTATTGCAAAAAATATCGACAGCTTGGCTATATAGGTAAAATACTCCATTGTGTTTCTTTCTTTGAATGATTACATAATTTTAATAAATTTAGAAATAATTGAATAGAACAAAGCATTGTCAGCTATATCGTAGGTAATGAAAATCTAGGAGGTGTTAATATGAAAAAGCAGGCAAATGTGCAGGCTGTTGAAAGAAAAAAGGTCATTTCAATTATGCTATTATTCGTAACTTCGCTTTTAATTATTCTTGTAGGCGCCTTTTTCAGCGTTTTTAGTGTGTTAAATAACATTAGCTTTACTGTTCTCAGTTCACAAATTCATGGTGCGATTTTTGGATTGGTCATTATTTTCCTTGGATTTCGATATTTTTTATCAGTTCGAAAATTAAAAATTGAAGTATACAAAACTGCTTCTAGATTCTCCTGGGATAATTTCAAGAAAAGAGATAAACACAAAACTTGTTCCAACAGCAGATAAATTCATCTGCTGAATCTAAAAAGAGGTGATCATTATGAAAAGGTTAGAAAAAATCATCGGTATGCTACTATTAATGGGAGTAATCATGACAATTTTTGTGGTTACCGCATCGGCAGCAGGGGCAGACCCAACAGGAGCTTCTTATGTTACTCCAACTGGTACCGAAACGCTGGCAGATGTTGCAACAGCTGCAAATAAAGGCATTTTGGGTTCGAATTACGTTTGGATAATGATTTGCGGATTCTTGGTGTTCTTTTTCCAGTGCGGATTTGCTATGGTTGAAACTGGTTTCTGCCGTGGTAAGAATGCGGCTCACACGATGACCATGAATTTTATGGTGTTCTTAGTGGGTGCAGTCGGCTATTTTCTCGTAGGATTTGCTCTGCAAATGGGTGGCTCAGGCGGAGCAGCAGGGCTAGGTTCAGGAGGCTCCGTGCTCAACGCCATGGTTTCTATACCCGGCTTTGGTGGAATTATTGGTTATAAGGGTTTTGCGCTGGGGGGAACGTATGATGCAGGAATTTATGCACTGTTCTTCTTCCAAATGGTGTTTATGGATACGACGGTAACGATTCCTACAGGGTCTATGGCAGAGAGAGTAAAATATTCTGCTATGGTTATCACATCGTTCTTCATTTCCATGTTTTTGTATCCTTTCTTTGCAAACTGGGTATGGGGCGGTGGATGGCTCGCCACTCTTGGTAAAAACTTCGGCATAGGACATGGTGTTGTTGACTTCGCAGGTTCTGCCGTGGTTCATGCAATGGGTGGCATGCTCGCTTTGTCAGGGGCTATTGTACTTGGACCTAGAATTGGTAAATTTAAAAAAGACGGAACAGCAAGAGCATTTCCGGGACACAATATTCCAATGGCTATTATAGGTACCATCATTCTGTTCTTCTGTTGGTTCGCATTTAACGCAGGTTCAACATTAAATGCATCTGACTTTAGACTTTCGGTCGTTGCTACCAATACAATGATAGCCGGTGCAGTCGGTGGATTAGTTGCTATGTTTTATATGTGGATGAAATATGGCAAACCTGACCCATCTATGACAGCCAATGGTGCATTGGCCGGTTTGGTCGCCATTACTGCTCCTTGCGCATTCGTAAATGGTATTTCAGCCTTTATCATCGGCTTTATTGGTGCACTATTAGTTTGTGTTGCTGTACCATTTGTTGAAAACAAGTTAAAACTTGATGATCCTGTTGGTGCAATTTCTGTTCACTGTGTTAACGGTCTATGGGGCGTAATAGCAGTAGGACTATTTGCGGATGGCACATATGGTGACGGTTGGAATGGTGTTGTGGGCGGCGTTAAAGGTTTGTTTTTCGGTGACGCCACGCAGTTAGTTGCACAGTTGATTGCTGTAGCTGTGCTATTTGTATGGGGATTCGGAGTATCCTTTATATTCTTTAAGATTCTTGATAAGGTTTGGGGCCTCAGAGTTGCACCAGAGGATGAGCTTGAAGGTCTGGATATTCCTGAAATGGGTATTCTTGCCTATCCTGATAGTCAGTTAGTTAGATCTGAACTGGATTATGATTCAGCTGATAATGCAGAGATTAAACAATTAGCTAGATTCAAAAATCGTGAAATAGTAATCGAACCGTATAAAAAGGTTGATTCCGTTAACATTGATCGTGCTGTTCCTGTCGAAGTTATTTCCAAACCTGCGACTGCTGTTGCTTCTGATGTGAAAATCACTAAGATTGACATTATCACCAAACAGAGCAAGTTTGAAGCTTTAAAAGAAGCTTTAATGGATATTGGAATTGCTGGTATGACCGTCACTCAGGTATTGGGATGCGGTACTCAAAAAGGAAAAACCGAACACTATCGTGGTGTTGAATTGGAAGTCAATTTGCTGCCTAAGGTGCAAGTTGAAATTGTTGTCACTAAGGTTCCTGTCAGAGATGTAATCGAAACTGCTAAAAAAGTTCTTTACACGGGTCACATCGGCGATGGTAAGATCTTTGTATATGATGTTGAGAACGTTATTAAAGTTCGTACAGGCGAAGAAGGATATGATGCTCTGCAGGATGTAGAATAATTCAAGCTAACTAAGTTACTATTCTAAGAATGTCTGGATCATTAAAATATAGAAATAAAGGGAACTATAAAAGCACCCAGTATCTCTGCACAATAATGAAACAACTCAATCTAAGTTATTGACTTATTCTTTTTATTCATATATACTCTATTTAGATTTATGAATAGTATTTATCCGGTTGGGCAGGTAACTGCTTTCAAGTCTGAGCTTATAGGGTGGAAAGCTTCATTATGAAGTTTCCACCTTTTTTTATTTTGTTACTGGGAGGGTTGAAAATGGAAAAAATTTTATTGGATATTGCGTTGATTTTGATTGCAACGAAAGTAGGAGGAATCGTCAGCCGTAAACTTAAAATGCCAGAAGTACTTGGCGCATTGATAGCTGGTGTTATACTCGGTCCGGTGGTGTTGAATGTTGTACAGTACGATGGCAATATTAAGTTGCTGGCAAATCTTGGCGTTATTCTGCTGATGTTTCTTGCAGGCCTCGAAACTAATGTTGAGGAATTTAAAAAGGCAGGGAAATCTGCATTACTAATAGCAGTGCTGGGTGTTCTTGTTCCTCTTATAGCGGGTACATTGGGTGCCTATCTGTTCTTTGACAATTTTATTGAGAATGTTTTTATTGGCGTTATTCTGACTGCAACCAGTGTCAGTATTACGGTAGAAACACTTACAGAACTGGGGAAATTGAATACAAGGGCGGGAATCAATATTCTTGGTGCTGCGGTAATTGATGATGTTTTGGGTCTCGTGTTGATTTCTGTTCTTCTCGCCACAGCAGGCACAAGCGGTGAATCTGGGAGCACTTCCTTGGTTTTCACTTTGATTGGAATTGGGGTGTTTTGCCTACTTGGAATTCTCGCTATTGTATTTTTACCCCGGGTCATCAATAGATTTGCAAAAAATATCAAGCCTGGGCGAACACTGCTTGTCTTCACGCTCGCACTTGTTATGTTGATTGCATTTGCTGCTGAAGCAGTTGGTATTGCGGCTATCACTGGCGCATACCTTTGTGGGCTGTTGCTTTCGCAGTTTGTACACAAGGACTATCTCGAACGCAATGTCAAGGCAATTTCATCAGGATTTTTGACGCCAATTTTCTTTGCAAGCGTTGGAATTGAGGCGAAATTGAGCGGATTTAACACTGAAGTGTTATTTATCACTTTGGTTATGCTTATTATTGCCGTGCTGGGTAAAATAATTGGTTGCGGCGCTGCTGGACGGATTTTCCGAATGAGCCGTAGCGAATCGTTGCAGATAGGCATTGGAATGATATCACGAGGGGAAGTCGCGATCATAACAGCAAATATTAGTTTGCAAAATCATGTGATTTCACAGGAAGTTTTTGTTCCCACCATTATCGTTGTCATACTGACTACTGTGATGACACCGATACTTCTAAAGCTGGCTTTTTCTCATAAGAATGAGAAGAGAATCGAAGCGCAGCAATAAGATGATATGCCTTTTTGTGTATCAATCTGCTTCCGGTTTAACCGAAAGCAGATTTTTTTATGGCGCCGAATGGGCATGTTACAGATCAAGCAACTGACAATTATACACAAAAAAGGCTTGCGAATTACACTAAAAGACTTTTCATCTGTTTTTAATAAAGGCGATAAGGCATTTATGGATACACAAAAGCAGAAAAATGATGTATAGTATAAAATGTATAGAAAATTTTGTTTGGAGGTTACATATGGACATTAATCTAAAGGGAAAGAAAGCAGTAGTGACAGGTGGTTCTGGGCAACTAGGACGCTGTATTGTGCACACATTAGCAGAGTGTGGTGCTGATGTCGCCATCCATTATCATAAGAATCAGAGTAAAGCAGAACAGTTAGTTGAAGAATTGAAGGCAATGGGGCGCAGCGCCGCCGCATTTCAGGCAGATATTACGAATGAGAATAGCATATATGCCATGCGTGATAAAGTATATGAAGAGTTTGGCAAGCCAGATATACTAGTTAACAATGCCGTTATTCAATATGCTTGGAAAAATGTAATGGAACAGGATATAGCGGATTACTACAGTCAATTCGAAAGCTGTGTGATGCACAATGTCTATATGAACAAGGCATTTGTGCCACATTTAATTGAACAGCAGTATGGCAGAGTTGTTGTGATAAATACAGAATGCTCGGCGCTTGCAGAGGCAGGATGCTCTGCTTATGTCGCCGGTAAACGTGGCTTAGACGGTATTGTACGCTGCCTTGCAAAGGAGATTGGTAAATACAACATCACGGTGAATCAGGTGGCTCCTGGTTGGACAATCAGCGATGATGATCGTGCAGGCCATTCGGAAATCCAACCAGATTATGATAGTACAGTTCCGCTCGGACACCGTGGAACAGATCAGGATATTGCAAACATGGTGTGTTTTTTAGCATCTGATTTGGCAGGCTTTACAACAGGGGCCTATATACCTGTTTCTGGCGGAAAGGTTATGCCTGCCATTTAGACGTTCAACCGCAAGGTTAAGCTTTTAGTAAATTTGTTTGACAATTTTCGTTTGAAGAGAGCAGGTGTACTATGAACTCATTAATGGAGGATATACCGCAATTCACTGAATGGAATAGGATTGAAAAAGTGAATTTGGGTTGGTCAGATGATGAAAAATATTATATAGAGGCAAATAGCGGTCAACAGCTATTATTGCGTATCAGTTCGATCGATCAATATGATAGCAAGAAAAAAGAGTTTGTCATTATAAAAAAGTTTAATCAACTTGATTTTGTCATGTCACGAGCGATTGATTTTGGAACATGCAATCATAACAAAAACGCATATATGCTTCTTAGTTGGGTTGATGGAATATCTCTAGAGAGTGTGATACAAGACTTAAGTATTGAAGAACAGTACAAACTTGGGATTATGGCAGGAAAAATCCTTCAGTCTATTCATAACTTGCCTGTTGATGAAGACGATTTACCAAAAATAACAAAGATTGCAAAAAAGATTAATCAACTTGAAAGATATGAAAAATCCAAGTATCGTGTAGCAAATGACGAAAAAGCGATACAATATGTGAAAGAGAATATACCTATCATTTGTCAGTCAAAACCTGCCTACGAGCATGGCGATTTCCACATGGGAAATTTGATTTATACGAACGATTGTAAAGTCGGAGTCATTGATTTTAACCGTTGGGAATGTGGCGATCGGTTTGAAGAATTTTATAAACTGCAAAGCTTTGATGTTGATTTAAGCATCCCATTTTCTATTGGTCAGATTCATGGTTATTTTAAAGGCGAACCACCTTTGGATTTCTGGAAGGTGCAAGCAGTATATGTAGCGCACGCCTCTTTATTTTCGATAGAATGGGCTACGAAGTTTGGACAATCAGATATTGATAACATGACAAGTATTTGCATGAGAGCTTTTAAGGATTACGATAATTTCGAGCGCATTATTCCAAGGTGGTACGAAGATAATGTTAAACAGTGGAGCTGATAAATTGAATTTGGAATTTGTAAGTAACATAATTTAGCTTTATTTTGTAGAAATAGAATTGAAAAAAACAAACGCCGCCATACATTAAAATGCGAGCTTGTTTGGGTTGCTCATTATGGCAGCCTAGACAAGCTCGCATCGATATATTGAACTTTATTACACTACAAGGAGAATTTATTCCGGATTGCACAAACTGAGGCTTTTGCCACAGCCGGCTAAAATATTGCTTTCTAGCTGAATCCAGCAAGAAGGCGGTATGGGAAAATTGCCGGTTTTCCTAATTTCACCTGCATCGGAGATAGAAAGAATTTGCCCATCACTGCATAATGCGGTGATGTTATTTTCCGTGCAGAACAATTTGAGAACAGGATTTTTCACATCAAGATACCATCTTGTATCGCCATTTTTGGCAAGCACTATGATAAATCCCTTTGAGGTTCCCGCATATATGGCGTTTTCTCCCTCGCAGATAGTGTTTACCGTTCCTCCCAGCATTTTAGCGCTAAGTGTTTTTAGTTGTCCGTTTTCTATCTCCATGATTTTAAGGTTTTCTGCGTATTTCATTCCACAAGTCAACATAAATTTCCCATTTTGACTGCGCAATGAATAGGATTTAATATTATTAAGCCATCCACTGGTATACAGATGGTTGCCCTCTTTTCCATTTGCATCATACACCATAAAGACACCTTGAGATGAAGCTTCTTTACCGGCTGCCAGTATTTCTAGTTCCCCATCTGCATTGATATCAGCGAATTCAATAGCATCGGGAATGGTAGCATATACATAAAATGCGTTTAAAAAATTTCCAAATAAATCATAAGTTCGGATGCGATCATCGCCGCAACCAGCTACAATAACGGGTTTACCGCCTATGGTTTCGCATTTTACAGCCACTACCTGCGGATGCGGTTTTTCCCATGAAACAAATATGCTAGGGAGTCCTTCAATACGAGCTTCCCACAACTTTGTTCCTTCCATATTCATCGCAAGCAGTTTATCATCGCCACATCCTATCAAAAGCATGCCATCATTATGCTTTGCATAAGTAAGACAGTGGATGGTAGCCTGCAAATCTTTCTTCCACCTAATCGTTCCGCCGTTCATCAGTACTAAACTTCCATCTGATAGAGTACAGGCATATTGTTTACCTTCTATAGGAAACAGTCCAGTTATTGGGTAAGAAAAGTCTGTTACTTTCTTAATCGAGAGATGTGGATACTCGAAAGATTCTGTATTATTTTCTTTATGTAGAGGAAATATTTCTGTAGGAAATTCAAAAACCTCGTTTCCGCAAACCAGACTCAGCGAACCTCGTTTTTCTTCAATTGCTACTTCGGCTGAACCAAGCGTAGCAGGCTGTACTACATGGGTAAGACTGATGGATTCCCCTTTCTTTAATCCAGCGGATGAACGGGTAGTGGATGCGGTCAATATCATACTGTTTTCATGATATCTTTTTACCCACATTTCCCTGCCGAGTTCCGGCATTTTTATACCGTGGTTATAAAAATTCTTTTTATGACTTCCGCCGCAGGCAAACGATATTTCACCAAAGGGAATTTCGTCTGCTGTCATGGTAATTTCTGTTGAGCCGAAGCCTGAGAGCCTCATCTCATATGTTTGGCCTTCGCTATTTTTACGAACGGATTTTAAAGTATTTCCTTCAAGTGTAGCATGACCCGGTGTTTTAAAATGGGAGCATACAACATATTCGCCGTCTTCCAATGCCTCCACTGTATCTCGAAATACAACACAAAGGCCTTTTACGAAAAATACTTCTCGTATCCAATCTGTATGATTATCATTTTTAAGTCTCATTCTTAAATAAACAGTTCGATCATCTAAAATCTTCTTTTCCTCTATAAGGGCAATACCAGGAATCTTTCCAGCAAACCCATTGCGGGCAATTGTCACAATACAGCAATTTTCTGGTTCAGGCCATCTATAACAGTTTTCTTCCACAAGCCATGTGATGCCATGGCTTGTATAATCAAGCACACCCATGGTATCACTGTAGGAGTGAATACCATTGCTACCAAGGCCGTCAATCAAAAGATAATCTTCGTTTTCACCCCAACCAGTACGGATGCTGACTTTGTCAAAACATTGTTCATAGGCACCATAAGGAGGGGTAATGGTAAGCGATTCAGCAAGCTTTTTGTCCTTATCCCATGAATCATAAATAAATTTATCAAGAGGCACGACAGTAACGTCCATGTTTTGAGTAGGTTTTACAGGCTCTACACCTGAATCAAACGCACCTTGCATACAAATTCCAGGCAGCAAATTCCGTTCATCTGGAACATTATCATGGATATATTTAAGTTCACCGTCATCCAAATAATGCGAAAGAATAGCCAGAAGTGCACCAGGGAATGGGTCATACACAGTTCCGTCTCCGAAAGACGGCATAAATCCGTTCTGTCCAAGGATAGATTTAATCCATTGGGCTGCCATTTTGCCGCTCTTTTGAAGAAAACGATGTTTATCCTCAAAAATAGAATACATGCATACAAGAGGGAGGCTGATGTTGGGAGCATATCCAGAATCATCGCAAAAAGGTTTCCAGCCTCCGTTGTTGAACGTATAAAACACATTTTCCGCAGCCTGTGTCCATTCGCTGGGTTCAGAAAGGTCAGGGTAATGGGTTTTGAAGAAATCAGCCATATATGTAAGTGAAAGAGCACAAAACATTGTGTGATTATGAGATGGAAGATATGGGCTGCAGCTCTCAATAGCATACTTCATGCCCTCTTCGCTTTGAGCCCAGTTATATAGACAAGTTTCAATATCTCCCCTTAAATCATCTGGAATCATGCCGGTGTATTCCATCAAACGCCAAATTTCAATATGCGACGTCATATGAAGATGGGCCCCTCCGATAATCGCATGATTTTTTCTTGAAATTTCAATCACCTTCCGCCATCCATCCAGATATTTATGAAGCTGCTCGGAATCATTTGTCAGATAGGCGATGTAGCCAATGTACCACCAAAAAGAGGCATTGATGGATGGTATCAATGCAGCATCTTCCGCAACGGCGGAAGATGCGATTTTTTCACAGTATTTCATAGAACAGGGGAGTCTGGTAAAAACAACCTCATTGCAATAGGGAATTGGATTTCCGATTTTATCTAGAAAATAGGCAGTGGCAAGAGAAAGCCCTGCATCATCGGAATAACCAATATGAATAAGGTTCATGCCTGTCCCGAAAGGATTGACAATCGTACGAACTGTATAACCGCCGTTGCCTGGATAGTGTTTATCAGTCAGGCACAGAAACTTGTGGTAAAGAAATCTGACGCATTTTGAATCCGCTAGATTTCCAATCACGACGACAGGTGCATCGGCATTTATCAAAGCATCCGCTTCAGGATCGATTAATATGGTTACTTTGTCTGTAAAGGCGCTGAAGCTTTTCCATAATTTTTGCGCAGCCGCTGTCCCCGTTTCACGATTTGGTACAACAATGATCACTCCAGTACTCTCATTTATAGGAGTTTGTCTATTCAAAGTTCTTCCAAACTTGATGATGTCGCTATTTTCCGGGTTTTGCATGTTTTAACCTCCCTTGATGATGTTACTAAGCCGTATGTTTTGAAACAGACGTTCACGCCATTATTTTACTCTTTTATCTGATTCATGTAAATATGCACGACAATTGCTTTGTTGACGTTTCATATGAACTTTACCATTTTTTATTGTTCTCTCTGCCCTAATATGTTAAACTTATTTTAATCGAGATGTTATTCTCGCCTGGAGGGAGATTTGAAATGAATATTCTTGTAACCATGCACAAATGCGAAGAGAAAGAAATCTATTTTCCAAAAGAAACGTTGGATTGTTTGGAGCAGTACGGCAACGTAAGGGTTAATGATTTGGGAAGACCGTTCACGGAAGAAGAGCTAGCGAAAAATCTTGCGGGAGTGGACATCTGCATTTCCCATTGGTGGTGTCCGCCGTTTACTGAAAAAGTGTTAAAAGGCGCAGATAAGCTTAAACTGATCGCCCATGCGGCGGGGAGCGTGGCACCTTATGTAACGGATGATGTTTACCGCCGTGGAATCAAAGTGTGTAGTGCCAACGGGATTATGGCTAGGTTCGTGGCAGAGGGGACTCTGACTTATATACTGGCAGGTTTGCGGCAGATTCCGCTTCATGACACGCGGATGAAATTGGGCGGGATATGGGAGCAGTACCGCTCGGAAAGCCTATTCGGTAAAAAGGTCGGGCTGATTGGATTCGGAGCTGTTGGAGCAATTCTCGTTCAACTACTCCGTCCGTTTCATGTGCAAATTAAGGTTTTTGATCCTTATTTAAAAGAAGATGCTTTTTTAGGTATGGAAAATATCTCATCCACGACTCTTGACGAGCTGCTTTTGTGGGCAGATATCGTATCAATCCATGCTTCACAAACACCTGAAACATTTCATATGTTAAATCAAGAAAAACTTTCTCTTATCCGGCGTGATGCCCTGCTTGTAAACACGGCGAGAGGTTCGCTAATTGATGAAAGCGCGCTTGCAAGCCTGCTAAAGCAGCAACAGTTTTTCGCTGTGCTAGACGTTTTTGAAGAAGAACCGCTTCCCGTGGATAGCCCGTTGCGTAAATTGGAAAATGCCATACTGATTCCACATATGGCAGGGAAGCCCTCTCGGGAAAATCTCACATACGGAATGATTGATGAAATTTCCCGCTTTTGTAAAAACGAGCCTCTTCAATATGAAATTCCTTATGAAAAATTTAGGCTGATGACCCGCTAATACGCCATATTAAAAACATAGCATGATAAAATATTCTATTATAAAAAAGCATTAGGAAATAACGTTTCCTAATGCTTTTTTAATGTTTATAGGAAAGGAAAAATAAAAATGGCATATAGATGGAATACAACGGATTTATACGCAAAGCTTTTTTGATAATTAGCAAAGTGAGTCAATCGGTGCACCAATCTAAATGATGAAAATATAACAAGGCAATCATGACAAAATAGTCTATTTTACACTATGAAAAGGGCAAAAAAAATGTTATAATATAGGAAATAAAAGAAGATATGATTGGATACAGAGAATTATTTAATAACTGAAAACACATGTATGCTATTTTGCTTGGCTCATACATGCAAGTGTGACGCTAAGAAAAGAGGAAAATTATGAATCAAATATATGAAACTCCGGAGAAGACAGCCCCTCCTGTTCCACAGCTGGAACAACAGAAAATGAATACTCGTAAGGTTAGAAAAAGTTATGTGAATTTTATTGCCTTTCTAACTGTTTTGTGCCTTGGTCTGTCTGTGCTATCTGTCGCCCAAACAGTGAAGATACAAACCGTGTCAAAATCGTTGATAGACGAGCAAAAACAAAATAGCAGTTTGACGTCCGAATTAAAGAATATGCAATCAAAAAATAAAATTCTTCAGAAGAATTATAACGTTTTAAAATCCTCTCAAACAAGTTCGGGAAGCAGTGTTACATCTGCAGGCAATGCGAAAATTGCCTATCTGACATTTGACGATGGACCTTCCAAATATACGCCCCGTCTTCTTGATATTCTCAAGGAAAATAGCGTGAAAGCCACTTTCTTTATTGCCTTTATGAAAAAGGACACAGATGAAAAAAGAGCGTGGATCAAGAGGGCAGTTGACGAAGGTCATGTGTTAGGTGTTCATTCCTGGACCCATGATTATCATATTATCTACTCAAGCGAACAAAACTTTATGATGGATTTTAATAAAATGAAAGATATTATCGTTTCTGCAACAGGGGTGCAGCCAAAAGTTTGCCGATTCCCCGGTGGCATAGGCAACACCGTTTCCATAACCAATTCAAATGGCCAGATTATTATGCCTAAATTAGTGGATGATGTGGAAAAGTTGGGAATTAAACCGTTTGATTGGAACGCTGGAGGAGAGGATGCTGAAATTCCCACTCCTACGAAAGATCAATTAGTACGAGAGATATTGCAGGACTGCCGAGGTAAGAATAAAGCATATATATTGATGCATGACACACATGCTTTCTCAGTTGATGCTGTTTCAGAGATTGTGAGCCAGCTCAAATCACAGGGCTATACGTTCGAAACACTTTCCCCTGATTCTCCGCCTATGCAGCAGCCTTGTAGAAAAACGAAATGATAGGTGGTTCCATAAGTTAAATTAAGATTTCTTTTGTGAGCATGCCTATCTATTTATTGAAACAAAAAAATCCATGTATCAATCGGTGAAATTAAAATAAGTGAATTTATACCATTAAATCGGTCTTATCTTTTATATGATAAATCATATTTTGATGCTCAGTGGAAATTTCAATAAAATGAGTATTGTCTTCTGAATCTTTCAAATTCATGAAAAAATTAGTATCTACATATGAAACATCTTCTATTGTCATCATACAAAGTTTATTAAAAAAAGGCATCTTGCTATTTTCTGGATGATGCGCAAAACCATAGTACCATGGATTTTTTTCTTTCACTTTTTTTCTGTCGTGACAAGAAAACACTCTTCCGTCCATTTTAAGCTTAGTTTCACCCCCAACAACTCCTACCACTATCCAATAGTCCCCATCACTTTTATGATGCTTAAATCCCATATACCCACAGCCACCCATTCCATATGTGCCAAAGCATTCATTAACGTCTTTTAATTCTTTGCCTACTATGCTTTTAGCATCTAATTCTGTAAAATGAGTTGCTGGTTTAGTCATCACGTAATTTGCGTATATATCACAGCTAAAGCAATACATGCTGCAATCTTCTTCTATGACAAATCCGTGTTTTGTCCACTCTTCTATGCTTTCCTTGTCGATTTTAGATACCGATATAAAATTGATTGGTTCTTCTGATTGATCAGGTAAAAACATAGTCATTCTTCTTTCCTATTTTTATGGTATTGTATGATATATGATGTACCTTTTTTGGTACATGTCCAGTGCTATATTAGACTCTAAAGAAGAAATGGTGGGTAGCATTGACAGATTCAATATTTTAGACGTATACTAAGCCTATCAAAATTTGACAATGTATTCACTTTTTTAAAGGATTTTCAGGAGGCAAACATGAATAAGAAAATGGATAGTATCAAATCACAAGAAGATGCGCTATTTGAAAAATGGAGAAATTTCATCCCCAAATTAGTAAGCGATGGTGTGGCAAATGAAACGGAATACTTATCCTCACAATTTAAAATTCTTTATTTGTTAAAGGAAGTAAATGGCGGAGAAAATTGGGATTTGCGTGAGTTTATTATGAATGGCGGCAGACCTCGCACTTGGGATAATATTGCGAGGTGGACAGAGGGTATATTAAATTTAGATAAAGACCATTCATGGGAAGAACTAGATAAAAATACGGAGCATCGTAGAAAACAATATCTACCCAAAATATGTGCGATGAATTTGAAAAAGACATCGGGAACGTATACCTCAATATCTCGGCAAATAAAAAATGCGGCAGAAGATTATAAACACAATTTAAAAGAGCAGTTAGCCATTTATAAACCGGATATTATTATTTGTTGTGGAACTTGTGATGAATATGTCAAAATTATGTATGAAAATAAAAAGCCGGATTGGAAAATGACGAAGCGTGGAATATGGTTTATTCGCGAAGAAAACAAAATTATTATTAGTTTTGCCCATCCTGAGTCGCGAATAAAATCTTGTTTGTTGTATTATGCTCTTATTGATGCCATCAAAGAAATTTTTGACGTAACTGTATAAGTTGTTTGATAGAAATGGGCTGAGGTGAAGAAATGGAACCAAAACAACCAAAGAAAATGTTAACCCTGAATATTCTTGAGATTCTCAAAAAATACACGGATGAGGACCATAAGCTATCACAAGAAGATATCATTGAACATCTTGAGAAAGATTATGGTATGAAAGCTGACCGAAAAGCAGTCAAAAGGAATTTAATGAATTTAATTGAAAGTGGCTATGATATTGAGTGCGTGGAAAAAGAACGGATGAATCATGGTCAAAAAGAAATGGTTTGTACGGAATGGTATTTCAATCACGATTTTACCGATAGTGAGCTTAGACTCCTTATTGATGATTTACTGTTTTCAAAATATATTCCTCGTAGTCAGTGCAAAGAACTGATTGAAAAGTTAGAAGGATTATCCAGTAAATATTTTAGGTCTAAGGTTAAGCATATTCAAACTTTGCCAAAAACTACGCTCAATAATAAAGAATTATTCCGTACGATTGAAGTTCTTAATGAAGCAATTACAGAGCAAAAGCAAGTTGAATTTTTCTATGAATATTATGATATTTCTGAAAGAAAAATGAAACCTCGCCAAAATGAGGAGGGCATTGACCGCAGATATATCATTAATCCTTACCAAATTGTCATGACCAATGGTCGCTATTATTTAATGGGTACCTATGACACTTTTGATAATATATCGCATTATCGCCTTGATAGAATTAGTCAGATCAAGCTTCGCGGTATTCATGCCAAACCAAGAAATGAGATAAAAGATTTGGGGAAGAGTTTTGACTTATCTCAATATATGGCTGAACATATTTACATGTTTTCTGATGACAGTATCCGTGTGAAATTTCGCGCTGCACGGAATATTGTTACCGATATTGTCGATTGGTTTGGCGTAGATGTCGTTTTTTCAAATGTTACTGATGCAGAGGTGGATGTTGCTGTTAAAGTTAATCAAGATGCTGTTTTTTATTGGTTGATGCAGTATGGTCCATTTGTAGAAGTGCTTGAACCATTAGCATTAAGAGAAAGAGTAAAAACTGCGGTAGAGGAAATGGCTAAAAAATATAGTGAGTCTTCATAAATGGATATTCATTATAACAAAAAGCATGCGCCAATTTTGGTGCATGCTTTTTGTTATAATGAGGCCATAAAAGATTGACAGAAAGTGGTGATAATATGGATTGTCATTTGGTTGTGAAACGAGGCGATATGACTAAGATGCCTATAGATGCCATTATAAACTCAGCAAATACAAGTTTGTATCCCGGATCGGGGTTAAGCGGAGCGATACATAAGGCAGCAGGCGCCGAGCTTTATGAAGACTGTAAGAAGTATGGGCATTTGGGTGAGGGAGAAGCCATCATTACTCCTGCTTATCATTTACCCTGTAAATTTGTTATTCATACGGTCGCTCCAAAATGGTACGTAAGCTATCCAAATAAAGAAGAACTTTTAAAAAACTGCTATATCAATGTTTTGAAATTAGCCGTCCAAAACCACATAAAAGACATAGCAATTCCATGTGTTGGCATGGGGATATATCGTTGTCCACTTGATAGTGGGGCAAAAATTGCAGTTGATACGGTATCAGCATTTGTTGAATCGGAAAGTGGCTTGCAAACCATTTACTTTGTTTGTGGCAATACCGAACAATATGAGTATTATCAGACACTCTTACAGACAAAATTTCAATCATTCAGGAAATAACGACTTTTACTAATGAAGAATAAGTGGCTATTTAAAGCCCCCCCTTAGGACTTTTTCCTAAGGGGGGGCTTATGACACGTTGTAGGGGGATATACCCGCTAGTTTGACAAAATGTCAGCGCATTTTCAATCTACTTTAAACATCTCTATTTATATTCCTAATGCTCTAACGATACAAAGGACTATCGGCAAAGTCACAAGACTTAACAGGGTTGATAAAGTCAAAACCTTACAGGGGAATGCCACATCTTTGTTCGTAAGTTTGGCAAAGAGTACAGCCAGACCAGCCACTGGGCATGCAGAAACGATGACACTGCATAGTAATAGTTCGCCTCTAATTCCAATCAAGTATAATATAAAGAATATGGCAAGCGGCAAAAAGAGATTACGAACGGCAACACCCATCCATACGCGGATATTGGTAAATATCTTCGCAAATGAGATTTGGGTCATTGTCGTACCAATAATAATCATAGAAAGAGGTGTATTAAGCTGGGCTATGTACTGAACAGACATATGGATAGGACTAGGTAAAGTAATCGACAAACAATAAAACAGGGTGCCTATAATGGCAGCAAACACATTTGGATTCAAAACAGCTTTTATTACTGATTTTTTATCAAGTTTACCAGAATAAAGCAAGAATCCATGTGTCCAGGTAAAAAAGCCAAATATAATATTGAATGCCGATCCATAAAATAGCCCATTCGTTTTAACGAGAGATTCAAGAAGCGGAAATCCCATAAATCCACAGTTGGAGTATATACTAGAATATTGCAGGACGATTCTTTCGGAGTCATCTTTTACCGTTTTTTTATTAAAAATGATGTTGGAGACAAGTATGTTAAATAAATGAATGCCTATGCCAATAGCGCACATAATCAAAAAATTTCCGAACATACTTGGTACAAATTTTTTCTGGAATGAATTTATGATTACACATGGTAAGACAATATAACATAAAAGTGTCGTCATTTGACCGGATGTTTTTTGGTCGATCATTTTTGTTTTTGATAGCGTATATCCGACACCCATAAGTAGAAATAATACGAAAACTTGATTAATCATTGTAAAAATAGCCATCTAATTGTTTTAACGCAAATTAAGTACAGTCAGAAAATGTACGAAAATGCGAAAATCCCCCTTGCTTTTAATAGTATTAAAAATTGATGTTTTTTGGAAAACCATATAAAATATTCAAAAAACTCGTACCATTAAACTATATAGAATGAATAGGTGGTTTGTCAAGAGAAAAAGCCAATGACAAGAGCAAACGCTAATGACAAGAGGAAAAGCTAATAAAGGGTATACCATAACAAGCAAACTCGATATAAGGTATTGACAATTTTTTATAGCTAATGTATACTTTAGTTAATTAAATAAGATTTAATCCGGTTGGGCAGGTAACTGTTTTCAAGTCTGAGCTTATAGGGTGGAGAGCTTCATATGATGCTTTCCACCCTTTTTTTAATTTAACCTTTATATCGAACAAAGGAGTTGTCATATTCATGAAAATTAATTTTACAGAAACCGTGCTACGCGATGCAAATCAATCTCTCATAGCCACTCGTATGCCTTTTTCGGATTTCGAAGGAATACTGGAAACATTGGATAAAGCGGGGTTTTACTCTCTAGAGTGTTGGGGAGGTGCAACATTTGATTCCTGCTTACGTTATCTTAATGAAGATCCTTGGGAAAGGCTTCGAAAAATCAAATCCAAAGTTAAAAAAACAAAATTACAAATGCTACTAAGAGGTCAGAACATACTAGGTTATAAGCATTATCCTGATGACGTGGTGAGAAGTTTTGTTGCTCATGCAGTACAAAATGGCATGGATATTCTTCGCATATTTGATGCGTTAAATGATTTTCGCAATATTGGAGTTGCTGTAGATGAAACTTTAAAACAAGGTGCACATGCTCAGGGATGTATCTGTTATACAACAAGTCCTATTCATAATTTAGAGAAATATGCTGCGATGGGTAAACAGCTCGAAAGTCTTGGCGTGAACTCCATATGTATCAAAGACATGGCAGGAATTATGGGACCACAGGAAGCTTATGACTTAATTAAAGCTTTAAAAGATAGCGTGAAAATCCCAGTGTTCCTTCATACACATTCAACAACAGGATTAGGTCCTATTACCTATTTAAAAGCCATTGAAGCAGGTTGTGATGGAATTGATACGGCTATTTCCTCATTTTCGGGAGGTACATCGCAGCCAGCGACGGAATCACTCAATTATGCACTAAAACAAATGGGATTTGAGACTGGTTTGGATGAAAAGCTGCTCAAAAAGACAAACGATTTCTTTAAACCATTAAAAGAGAAATATGTTTCATCTGGATTGATGGATACTTTTGTTATGGGCACTGAAACAGATGCGCTGGTCTATCAAGTACCGGGTGGCATGTTATCGAATTTGATTGCACAGCTAAAATCACAAAACGCAATCGATAAATTAGATGAAGTTCTAGCAGAAGTTCCGAATGTTAGACGCGATTTAGGATATCCTCCACTCGTGACACCAATGAGTCAAATGGTTGGTGTGCAGGCTACTTTCAATGTTCTCTTAGGTGAGCGATACAAAAACATATCGAAAGAAGTAAAGGCCTATTTAAGAGGTGAATATGGTAGGGCACCTGGAGAAATCAATAAAGACCTTATAAAAAAAGTGTTAGGTGATGAACAACCGATTACGACAAGATTTGCTGATACATTAAAACCAGAGTTTGAGAAAGTTAAAAAAGAACTAGGAAGTATCGCTTTAAATGACGAGGATGTTCTTTCTTATATTGCTTTTCCACAAATTGCGGAGAAGTTTTTTAAAGAACGAGAAGCGAGTAAAATTCAAACTGTTACCTATACTATTATGAAGAAATCGGAGGAGATAGTATGACAATATCAGAAAGCCTTTTAGTTGCTGTATTTTGTTTATCTATGGTTTTTTTCGTGTTAGCCTGTCTTTGTGGATTTGTAAAATTATTCTCTCTAGGACTTAATGCAGTAACAGGTTCAGGTCAAGGAGTAAAATCTACTGAAATAGCACGATCACAACCTAATTTAGTTCAGGATAATGAAAAAGAAGAGGAATTTTCATCAGGAAATCTTAAACTTTATGATGTAGATGAACCTACAGCTGCTATGATTATGGCAATTGTAAGTGATGAATCTGAGATTCCCTTATCTGAGTTGTGTTTTAAATCTATTCAATTAAGAAAGTAAGAGATAGGAGAAAACTATTATGATATATGTTGTCAAGATAAATGATAAAGAATATGATGTTGAAGTAGAAAAGGGTAAAGCGAATATATTAAAAACGACGGTGGTAACAACTCCGATTGCAGCACAAAAAACGGATGTTCCCTCTGCTTCTGTGCCTGCTATAACGAATGTTAAGGGACAAGTTGTAAAGTCACCTATGCCCGGTACGATTATGGATATTAAAGTTAATCCGGGAGATAGCGTGAAAACAGGGGATGTGCTACTCATTCTCGAAGCAATGAAGATGGAAAATGAGATTGTTGCACCTGTTGATGGTGTTATCGGACAGGTGCTTGTCACAAAAGGCAAATCTGTTATTACAGATGATGCTCTTATTTCGATTCAGTAAGGGGGAACAAACGTGTTTATAAATGCTTTGAAAACGATTTGGGAGACTTCGGGTTTTGTTTCACTAACGTGGCAAGATCTAGTGATGATTGCTGTTTCCTGCGTACTCATATATCTTGCTATTGTTAAAAAATTCGAGCCATTATTGTTGCTTCCTATCGCCTTTGGTGTTCTTCTTGCAAATCTGCCATTAACGGGATTGATGCAAGGACCAGCAAACTCTTCTGATTCAGGGGGACTGTTATATTACTTATATTTAGGCGTGAAAAAGGGAGTTTACCCATCACTTATTTTTCTTGGCATCGGGGCAATGACCGATTTTGGTCCGTTGATTGCTAGACCGAGTAGCTTGTTTTTGGGAGCCGCTGCTCAGTTAGGAATATGTGCGGCATTCATTGTTGCCATTGCACTGGGTTTTGCACCAAGAGAGGCAGCGTCTATTGGTATTATTGGTGGCGCAGATGGACCTACTGCAATTTACTTAACAACAAGGCTTGCTCCGCAATTGTTGCCAGCGATTGCTATTGCAGCGTATTCGTACATGGCGTTAATTCCGCTCATTCAGCCGCCACTAATGCGTGCATTGACAACGAAAAAAGAAAGAGAAGTGAAAATGGCACAACTTCGCCCAGTATCAAAATTAGAGAGAATATGTTTCCCTGTTGCTGTTACTCTATTCTGTGTACTTTTGTTGCCTTCTGTCGCTCCACTCATTGGTATGCTTATGTTAGGAAATCTGTTTAAGGAATCCGGAGTCGTCGAACGCTTATCGGATACTGCACAAAATGCTTTGATTAACATTGTTACTATTTTCCTAGGCTTAACAGTTGGTGCAACTGCTGTGTCAGAGAATTTTTTAAGACCAGAGACTCTTAAAATTATCGTGTTAGGATTGTTTGCATTTATGTTTAGTACTATTGGAGGTTTGTTATTCGGGAAATTCATGTGTTGGATATCAAAAGGTAAAGTCAATCCGTTAATAGGTTCTGCCGGTGTTTCTGCCGTTCCGATGGCAGCAAGAGTATCTCAGGTAGAAGGACAGAAAGCTAATCCATCAAATTTCCTATTAATGCATGCAATGGGTCCAAATGTAGCAGGTGTCATTGGATCTGCAGTTGCAGCAGGAATTTTGTTATCACTATTTAAGTAGGACTGCCTGTCAGATTCACATAGCATGCGCCGACTTCACCAGTCAAGTACATGCACAAGAAACGCATTCATTGATATGAATGCGTTTCTTGCTGTTTATAGGAAAAAACTTATTGACAAACAATAAATTCTCTGCTATATTATGATTAATAACACAAGTGGGGTCAATCATGAAAAGGGGAGTTATCAGTGAAAATAAAGTTTGTTTTACCAGCATTAGAAGAGTCAAAAAGTCCCTATTGGAGGCCTATAAAATATTCACTGTTTCCTCCCTTAGGATTAGCTACTTTAGCATCATTATGTGATGAATCAGACGAGATAGAAATAATTGATGAACATATAGAAGAAATTAATCTAAACGATGAACCGAATTTGGTTTGTATTGAAAGTTATATAACGAATGCACATAGAGCTTATGAAATTGCAGACTTGTATAGAAAAAGGGGAATAAAAGTGGCTATTGGGGGGTTACATGCCACTTCATTACCTGCTGAGGCTAAAAATCATGCAGATGTTGTATTGCTTGGACTCGGGGAAAGCAGTTTTCCTAAGTTTTTAAAGGATTTTAAAGAGGGTAATAGTCAGGAGTTTTATGAGCAGGGAGAAGTTTCATTAGATAACCTTCTCTTCCAAGAAGAGATTTATTTAAACAAGAGAAATACTTAGTTCCAAATTCTATGGTTTTTTCAAGAGGATGCCCTAATAAGTGTTCTTTTTGTTATGTTAGTTCATTTTATAAGGGAGGAAAATCTTTTTTTGCATATAAAGTGGATAGGGTATTAGAAGAAATTGAAAGTATGAAGGGGAGGCATTTGTATTTTCTTGATGATAATATTTTGGCAGACAAAAAGTTATCAAGGCAAATTTTTAAAGAAATGAGGGGAATGAAGAGAGTTTTCCAAGGTGCCATAACCCTGGATTCTATTCTTCAAGATGATACAATCGACCTTGCATATGAGGCTGGATTTAGAAGTGCTTTTATTGGGTTTGAAAGTATTAATAAGCAGAGTTTAATTCAAGCTAATAAGATTTCTAACATTGGAAAAGATTATAGTAAAGCCATAAAAAGATTAGATGAATTAGGAATCATGATAAATGGCAGTTTTATTTTTGGGTTAGATAATGACACTGTTGATGTTTTTGATAGAACGACTGAGTGGGCTATTAACAGTGGAATAACTACGGCAACGAATCATATCCTTACGCCTTATCCAGGGACTGCGCTATATAATAAAATGGATGAAGATAAGAGACTCATGACTAAGGATTGGAGATTGTATGATACCAGGCATTTAGTATTCAATCATCCTAATATGACAAAAGAAGAAATGGAAAGCGGATATAATAGAGCCTATAAAGATTTTTATAAGTGGAGAAATATACATAAATCATCAAAAGAACACGAGGAACTTAGAATGAGATTAAAACATTTCACTTATGCAGGGGCATGGAAAAAATTTGAGCCCATATGGAATTTTCTAATTAAAAATGAACTTCTTTCAAAGACTAGAAGCGCTCTGGTAAGAACATTAAAGTAATTCATAATAGATTTAGCAGTTTAATGATAGATTGTAAATGTAAGCAGAGAGAATAAAAGGCTTGACGCATAAAAATCCGCTCGAAATAATCTTTCGAGCGGATTTTAAAAGCAATACTACTGTATTAATGTTACAAATTTTACGGAATAAAGGTCGCACATTATGTTCGTACGGGAATTGACATCTTCTAATACAAAATAGTTTACTCCTACCTCAATCAGTTTTCCGGTTCTATCAGTAAACATTCCAGTACCTAGGACAAATTCTGCTCTTACGTTTTTGCCAATGTTGCTTGCCAGATAGGCAGGTATGTAGCCTTGTTCAGTTGCGGGGGGAGGACCTTGCCGAACTATGGGAGTTGTCGGCATCACCACGTCATTTTGTGTAGTAGTAGATTTCATAGGGGGATCATAATTTGTGCTAGACCCATCCATAGCTGTGCGGGATAACTGACGAGTTGAATTGTTATCAACCACCTTGTTTCCCATCCAATTTATGTTATTGTTTGCCATCATGTAAAAATCACCTCTCAATTCATTATGTTTCGGAATATGCGTTGCTAGGATTATAGAAGCAATGCTGATGCAATCTTGTAAACCAATATCCAGTACCATTATAGGGGAATGGGTCGGGACATTTTGGATTAAATGGATTCATGTACCATAATGAATCACTGCCGGTGCCGGAATATATTCCGCCGTTTATAGCCCAATCAGCAATTTCATAATGGATAGCATCAGGCGTCATAGACCAAACGTTTTGTGTATTTGGTTGGCCACCAATTATTGTTTTATAGCAAGAAAACTGGCACATTTGTACGATGACTTTTCGAATGTCGCCTTGGCACACTGTATGGTATTCCCCATATGGCACCCTAACCCGATTCATGACCACGGTAGCCACAGCTCGCATTCCGCTTTCGCCTTCACCGTCTGCTTCACATTTAATCAATCTTGCAAATAATTCTCTAGTATCCACACTTTTCACCTCACACTTATAATATTCAATTACTAGGTAATTGCTACAAAAAAATCCACCAATCGATTACACATCAAACGCACTTTCTGTATACTCATCGTACTCATTCATGTATAGGATACTGCTTGGAAAGAGCTAGTTTTGGTTTATCCACAGATTTTAATGATATTATTGTAAAGTAAGAAAAAAAGTGATAAAATTGATGTGGAATTTTCCTTGATGAGGGGAAATTAACCAGATATAAAACTAGTTCAACTCCTGCAAAATACTGTATCATAGACTATAAAAAAGCAGGCGTTGCCAAATAAAATCAAAGCTAACATATAAGGAAGATGAATATTATGACAGAAATCAAACAACGTAAGATTGTAATTATTGGAGCGGGACATGTAGGTTCGCATTGTGGGCTTAGTCTCATGTTGCAAAACGAAGTGGATGAACTTGTCTATATTGACATTGATCAGGCAAAAGCACGTATGCAGGCACTTGATATGGATGACGCGGCTAGCAACATGGATCGCCGTTTTAGGGTGCGTGCAGGTACCTATGACGATTGTGCCGATGCACACATTGTGGTTATGGCTGCAGGCAAAAGTCGTCTGCCCGGTCAGACGCGTTTGGATATGTTCGAAGATTCAATCCGCATCATGGAGAGTATAGTGGGTCCGCTGAAAGCCTCAGGTTTCCACGGTATTTTAGTGAGTATTTCAAATCCAGCCGACATTATTGCTGACTACTTGCGTAAGCGCCTAGGACTCCCCAAAAATCAGGTATTTAGCACGGGTACATCGCTCGATTCAGCACGGCTTCGTCGTATGATTTCTGAAATCTTAGGCGTTGATCGTCGTTCGATTCAGGCTTACTCTATGGGTGAGCATGGAGACTCCCAAATGATTCCCATTTCCCACCTGTATGTAGGAGGCGTAGCAATGAAGGATCTTATGTTAAAAGATCCTGCGCTTTCGGCAAAGCTGGATTTTGATGCCATTTGCCGTGAGAATTGTGTTTCTGGTTTTCATATTGTGGAAGGTAAAGGATGTACAGAGTTTGGTATTGGTATGGTATGTTGCGACATCGTTAAGGCCATTCTGCATGATGAAAAACGCATTTTGCCGGTTTCACCGCTTTTAGAGGGTGAATACGGACAGCACGGCGTCCATGTAAGCGTGCCTTGTGTTATTGGCAAAAACGGCGTGGAGCGTGTGATTGAAATTGACCTGACATCGGAGGAAAAGGATAAATTTGCGCACTCCTGCAGTGTGGTGCGCGGTTTTATTGAAAAAGCCGATGCTATGTAGAAACTAGATATTCATAAGTGAAAAGTATAACAATAAAAATCCACCGCGTAGCCGGTGGATTTTTATACGTTTATAGGTAAAATATAATTCCATTAATTTGCAGTTGACAAAATAATAGTTATAGAATATACTGTGAAAGTAAACTAACGGTTTACTAAAATAAACATATTGTGAAAGTGTGTAAACTATGGGTTTGATTGAACGCAATAAAAAAATAACAGATATTAAAAAGAACGAAATTATTGATGGAATGGAAAGAGCGCTCCTTTTAAAAAGTTATGACAGACTGACAATAGACGATGTCGCCAAGGAAGCAGAATACAGCAAAAAAACAATTTATTCCTACTTTACAAGCAAGGATGACATTTATTTAGAATTGTTAATTCGAAAATTCGATCTATTATATGAAATGCTTGAAAACGCCGTAAATGGCAGTCAAGTAAAGGGCGTTGAAAAAATCAAGATAATAGGCGATGCCTATTATCGGTTTAGTAAAGAATACCCCGAATACATGCAAGCTATTATTAACTATGAGACAAACGATGAGGATGAAAACTGTGAAGACAATAGTATCATCGATCGATTTAATAAAGAAACCGAAAAATCATTTTTGCTGCTTGAAGACGCGCTTCGCGAAGGGATAGACAGTCATGAAATTTCAGCTGATATTAATTTAGTTGACATGGCTATTATACTTTGGTCCAACATCAATGGTTTTATCATGCTTGCCTACAAAAAAGGGGGATATGTAAAAAGCCATTATGGAAAATCTTTAGACGACCTTTTCAATCTCGATATGGAAGCGTTACTTCGCTCTTTACGATAAAATGATATTTTTCTAGAAAAGGCAGGTGATTCATCATGGACATGACGTATTACGAAACCACGGATTTTGGAATGGGTACAATTATTGAACAAAAAGTTGCCGTAGAAAGCACCAATGAGGGTGAAATAGTCTGTCAAGATATATCGAATTTAATAAAAGATTTAGAAGGCAAAATGAGTTATTTTATTCCCGAAAGCTTCGTATCTCAGCTTAATTCTTCAAATGGTCATTTTATTAAAATAGATCCCGATACATTTTGCGTTCTGAAAACAGCAAAAAAGTATTTTGAACTATCGGGCGGTTCATTTGATATGACCGTTGCTCCCTTATCTGCATTATGGCGTGATAGCATTCATAACAAAACCTTGCCGTCAGAAGATACCATTCAAGATTTAATAAAAGTTGTATCAGGCACTGATATGATACTTGATGAAAAAAATAGTTTAGCAAAAATTAATAAATGTCAATCAATTGATCTTGGAGGCATTGGGAAAGGCTATGCTGCGGATATAGCCCTGAAAGCCTATAAAGAAAGAGGCATCAAATCCGCCTTTATCAATTTAGGCGGTAATGTTCATACCCTTGGGGAAAAAACAAACGGCGAGCCATGGATGGTAGGTATACAAGACCCCAGACACGTTCGAGGCATCAACATCGCTGCACTCCGAATATGTGATAGATCCGTCGTAACTTCGGGAGATTATGAAAAGTATTTTGAAATGGGAAATAAACGATATCATCATATTATTGACCCCAAAACTGGATATCCGGCTAATTCTGATTTAATAAGCGCCACTGTGGTATCCCCTTCTTCCATGGAAGCCGATGCGCTTTCAACTGCCGTTTTTATTCTGGGCTTGGAGGAAGGAATGGAGCTTATAGAAAAGATTCCAGGGGCAGAAGGTGTTCTTATTACAAAGGATAATAACGTTTTTATCACAAGAGGATTGAAAGAATGTTTGATTGCCTTTCGTGATGCGCAAGATTACAAATTTTATCTTTATAATTAAAGGGAGGGCGCTATGTTATTTGATGTTTTAACAGGAATACTCAATGTTTTCTTTGTTATTATATGTATGCTTTACCTTTTTCGGGCGAAATTCAGATTCTTCAAACTGAATATTCATGGCATCAGTGGATATCTTTTACTACTAATCACGCTAATCCATGTCAACGTACATATCATAAATCCGAGTTTTAGTGTAGGTTTTTTAACGTTCTATGCGATGATATTGGTTACTGTTACAGGTATTCTAAAACGCAAATTTATGAAAGTTAAAATGCTTTACAATGCCCATGTTTTTTGTGTTGGTATTTTTATTGTAACTTTGATTATCCATGTTGCTCAGCAAATTATCAATTTATTAATAATGTAAAAAGGAGTGATTCAGATATGAAAAATCTATCAAAAACAGATCATGTTATGAGAGGGAAAAAAAGTATGATGATGAAAATCATAATCGGTGTTTTGGCTGTTGCGTTAGCAGTTGGCGGATATTTTACGGTAAACTACGTATCTCAGGTTAATGAATATAAAAAAAGAATAGCGAATATTTCTATTACAACTGTTGATTTATCAAAAATTCCGGACGGTTCCTATATTGGGTCATGCGATGCTATCATGGTTGCGGCAAAAGTCCAAGTGGATATATCGAACCATACAATTAAAGACATCAAACTTATTCATCACAAGAATGAAAGAGGAAAAAAAGCGGAAGTTATTGTGGATGAAATCAAATCGGCACAATCTTTGAAAGTTGATACGATAACGGGTGCTACAAATAGCAGTAAAGTAATCTTAAAGGCCGTACAAAACGCGTTAACTTCTAAAAATGTATAGCAGAGGACACGAGGCAAGCATTCTATTGACTTTAGATAAAAAATAAGGGAGAAGCTTTTCATATGCTTCTCCCTTATCATTTGTTCTATGGATATTTCATGAATCTCTGATTAATATTTCCCGAAATCAATATCATTTAGGGCAATTTTTTTCTTTTTATCTGTCACATTGTCCTTTTTATCAACATCTTGGTAATTGGGCATTTTAAATGTATCCTTATTCTTGTGATCGATTCCTTTGTATGAAGGAACATGTGAAGCATCTTGTTCCAGTTTAAACATGTTCACTTGCTCTTTCAAAAGTTCTGCCTGTCCTGACAGCTCTTCACTGGATGCGGCGGTTTCTTCGGAAGTAGCAGAGTTGGCCTGAACCACAGATGATACCTGCATAACGCCTTGATTAATCTGTGAAATGCCCGAAGCCTGTTCATTTGAAGCGACTGCTATTTCATTCACCAGGCTGGATACTTTATCCACTTCTTCAACAATGGAATTTAATGCCTGTGAGGTTTCTTTTGCAATCTTTGTTCCTGCGCCAACTTTCTTTATTGAGTTCTCAATCATAACCGTCGTTTCTTTTGATGCAGAGGCAGATTTTGCAGCAAGGTTTCGAACTTCCTCAGCTACTACGGCAAACCCCTTGCCATACTGACCAGCACGTGCTGCTTCAACTGCGGCATTTAAGGCAAGTATATTTGTCTGGAACGCAATATCGTCAATGGTTTTGATGATTTTCGCTATGTTGGCGGAGGAATCCTCAATATCATCCATTGCTCTTAGCATCTCATTCATACTCTCGCTGCCTTTATCCGCATTCTCCTTGGTTAATTCAGCAAGGCTATTTGCTTCTTTGGCATTGGCTGCGTTTTGTTTTGTTTGAGAGGCAATTTCTTCAATGGAAGCTGTTAATTCTTCAATAGAGCTAGCTTGCTCAGTTGCGCCCTGAGAAAGAGCCATACTAGAATCGGAAACCTGCTTGGATCCCGATGCTACTTGCTCGGAAGCCACGTTAATATTGCCAAGCGTATCACAGATAGATCTCAAGGTATTGTTCATGGCATTTTTGATATTCAAATATTCACCTTTGTAATCACCAGTCATTGTATGAGTGAGGTCGCCATTTGACATATACTGCAAGACATTGGATATTTCACCAAACGGCTGCTCGACCGCATCAATGGTTTGGTTCATGCCATGGATGATATCGCGGTATCCACCCTCAAACTTATCTGTATTTCCGCGCACACTCAAATTGCCATCAACAGCTGCTTTGGCAAGCATATTTGCTTCCTGGATTAAATCTTGAATGGCTTGCATCATCGCTGTGGCAGCAGGCATCAGTCTGTCGTTTGCAGATCGCTTTCCTGCGCTTTTAAATTCTTCCAGTCTGCTGGAATCTCCCTTGGAAACTCTGACGAATGCATCCTCTACACTTAGCAACCTTTTGATTACATCTTTAATTGAATTGGAGAGTTCTAGATAGGTTCCCTTATACTGATCAGACATAGAAGCTTCAAAATCATTATTAGAAATCTTAGTTAAAACGTCAATTGTTTCATTAATTGGCTTAATGATCGCATCTAACGTTGCATTGACGCCTTCAACAACCTTGCGATAACTACCCTGATGTTTCGTGGCATCTGCACGAGTTTCTAATGCACCATTAATGGCAGCTACCGTCAACATATCTGCATCGCTTACCATGAGCCCCAGTGCGTCCTTTACGTCTGCAAGTGATGTTCTAATTTTGTTGAATTGTTCATATGACTCTTGGGTGTATTGATTGGCTTCACTAATATTAACATCAAGGTCAAGATTTCCTTCAGCTAAATGATGCAGATTTGAAACGATACGTGCTAATTCAACTTCATTGTATTTATTGACACTAATTAACGCGGTAAGGTCTGTTACTATTTCCACAAATCCAATTCTATCACCGTTATCATTGACAAGGTGTGAGGTATCTTGTTTACAGCTCATGCCGCACCAGTCAAAATAGGTTTGATTGTTGCCTTTTTTCAGCTGATGAATACCGCAATTATCTGTGTTACAGCAAGTTGCGTTTGCGTTATTACATTCTCTTCCTAAAGCAGCCCATCTATCTTTCGTTACGCCAGTGTCAACCATAAGTTTTTCAAAAGCTTTATTCATGAAAGTCCACTTCATGTCAGTATCCGTAACATGGATAGGGAATTCAATAGCATCGATGACATATCGATACCATCTGCTTTGTTCTTCTAAATCTTCTGTTTTCTTTGTTTCCTTTTTGGTTTTATAGGCTGCAAAGAAAAATACGAATGCAATGATTACTATAGAAATAAGAATGGTTAGTAATACTGCGGAATGCAGTTTACTGATGTTTTGACAAATAAAAAGACCAAGTCCGCCTACAATGATTGCAGCTATGTAGACTAAAAAATTCGCAAAAAGCAGATTCATGTTTAAATTTTTAATTTTTTTCATCTTCGTTACTCCTTATTATGATATTTTTTCTTTTGAAGTGGTTACTGATCCCCTTGAAGTACCGGTAAGTGCCAGGTATGAAGATAATGGAGATCATGTTGTTGATTTGGTTACGTATCAGATTTGGATTGTTGATAGTTCCGGGCCAAGTTTATGGGATAAAAAATCTTCTTTGTGAGTAAATTTTGTGAATCTTCACAAAGTTTACAATCGCAGACCTCCTTTTTGCTTATATGACATATATCGTCGAATTATGTCATCTACTTTAGTGGAAATAAATACTTTCATGTTTTTTTAGAGTGCAGAATGAAATACGAATTAAAAATGCAAAATAACTCTAGTGAAAGTGTTGTTTTTAACTGCATTTTATTTCATCTTTTTAGATATATAATCCTCTACAAAATTCGATTGCTTTTAATTTTTTATAGAAAAACAATCGATTTCGTATAAGGTTATCTGTAAAAGTCAACATTATTTAAAAGATATGAAAATATACCCTAATAATTTTTTTTTCATTTCGAATCATATAAGAAAGAATAATTTTATTTGAGAGGTAAAGTATGTTATGTACATATTAATCTTGATTATAGGTTTCACGATAGGAATGGTTTTAAATGTTGTCATAGAGCGTATATCTTATAGCATAACAAAAAGTGAAAAGAGAGGTATAAATATTTTTATACCTATTATGACAGTCTTGTCTTTTGAAATTTTATATATGCGATTAGGGTTTACCATGATATTAGCTAAGGCAATGGTCATGACAGCCATTTTAATTATCATTTCTTTTATTGATCTGCGGCATAGAATTATACATGATTTTATGGTTATCATTGCTATAATGATGGGAATACTGTTTGTTATCATCACTAGGGCGAAACTTTCGGATACCATACTTGGTATGATAGTTGGTGGAGGAATATTGTTTTTATTAGCTCTTATCCCAAATGCTATGGGAGGGGGAGATATAAAGTTAATGTTTGCTATGGGCGCTTTTTTGGGGCTAAATCGAACTTTATGGGCCATTCTTTTAGCTTTTATAATGTCTTCAATCATTAGTATTGTACTACTATTGTTTAAAATTAAAGGAACGAAGGATACTATCCCATTTGGTCCCTTTTTGTCCTTAGGAAGTTTTATGTCATTACTGATTTTTATATAAGGGATATAGATTCAATTTAAGTCTAAGTTCTATTTTAAATGAAGGTGAGGTATATGAATAATATGGACTTGGATGTTGATGCTATGAATAAAATAATAAAGAAAGTGATAGGAGAGATAGGCTCAAGCAGAGATCAAATACTTGATATTGTTGATAACGTAAGAAAAGATTATGAGGATTTGAAGTTTCAATTGGAACAGGTTAGGCAAGAGAGTGCTAGGATTATAGCTGAGGTTGATGAACTGGAAAAACAAGATAGGGCTGGTCGAGTAAGATTGGCTGAGGTCTCTGCAAATTTTAATAAATATACGGAATTTGATATTAAAGCAGCCTACGAAAAAGCATCGAAAATCATGTTTGAATTTTATAAAAAGAAAAATGAAGAAAAATCACTAAGACTGCAAAGAGATAGTTTGGAAATAGCTCTAAAGAAAGCAATGGCGAATATTGAGAGTGGTGAAAAGATCATGAATCAAGTCAGTATTGCTATGGGTTATTTGGAGGGAGATATTCTATCTGCTTTAGAAGAAGCCGATAAAAATTCGGAAATGTTTATTGGTATAAAAATTTTAGAAGCTCAAGAAAGTGAAAGGAAGAGAATTGCACGGGATATTCATGACGGACCTGCTCAACATATGGCCAATGTCATTATGAAGGCGGATATTTGTCATATGGTTATCAGGAAAGATGTGGAAGAAGGACTTAAAGAGCTTTCTGATTTAAAAGAAAGTGTGAAGGTAGCCTTAAAGGAAGTGAGAAGTATCATCTTTGATTTAAGGCCAATGTCTTTAGATGATTTGGGGCTAGGTGAAACGATACAGCAAATAGTCAATGTTATTTCTAAGGAGTCTAATATTGATATAAATATAAAATTGAAGCCTATTGAGGCAGAAATAGAATCGATTATTCAGGTTGCCGTATATAGGATTATTCAGGAAATATTTAATAATATTAAAAAACATTCAAAAGCAAAGCATGCCGAGGTAAGGCTGGATTTTGGAACAAAATATTTAATGGTAAACATAACGGATGATGGTGTTGGATTTAATGTAGATGAAACTTTAATGAGGGTAAAAACGGAAGGTGCTTCCTATGGACTTATCGGTATTTTAGATAGAGTAAATCAGCTTCAGGGGGAAATTAAAATTAAATCCTCTATAGGAGCGGGTACAACATATACGATTAAGCTTCCTATTAATCGAGAGGTGATAAAGGATGAAAAGCGAGGAGATTAGAATATTAATTGCTGATGATCACGATATAATCAGGCAGGGGTTAAGGAGAATCATCAGTTTTGAAGAGGATATGAAAATTGTTGCTGAGGCGGAAAATGGTGAGAATGCCCTGAAACTTTTGAATCAGCATGAGTTAGATGTTGTTTTGTTAGATTGTAATATGCCCATTATCAACGGTATCAAGGCTCTTGAAAGTATAAAGGAGCAGGGAGATACCATTAAAGTTATCATGTTAACTGTTGAAAATGATAGAAAGACAATTAATACAGCGATAAATATTGGAGCAGATGGCTATATGCTTAAGGATTCAGCTGGAACAGAAATTGTAAATGCCATTAGAATCGTCAATAGGGGTGAAAAATATATTGATAAATCGCTTGTTTCCATGATTTTTTCGGATATAAAAAGGAAGGCTGAAAAAGAAACTAGCGTTTTAGATAAGCTCTCAAAAAGAGAGGTTGATGTGCTTTATAAAATCTCAAAAGGGTTTAGTAATAAAGAAATTGGCGAACAACTTTTCCTTTCGGAAAATACAGTTAAAAACTATGCGACGAATCTTTTTAGAAAGTTAAATGTGGATGATAGAGTTCAGGCTACCATTCTTGCCATAGAAAATAACATCGGGGAATATTATAAAAGTAAATATGAAGCGGAGTAGGGACTAAAGTCCCTATTTTTTTTATGACTTTTTTACCTATGGAATGTGACTTTTGCAATCTGTGAAACGAAAGCAGACAGGACTATAATAGGATCAAGAAGTAAATAAAATAAAAAACAAAGGGGGAAATTAAAATGCTACAGATATTTAAAGGATACGTCTTGGGTAAATTGAAAGAAGAAAAAGGACAGGGCATGGTTGAGTACGCATTAATTATTGGGCTTGTAGCAGTAGTAGTAATTGGGGTATTAGTACTACTAGGACCAGCAATCGCGGCAAAATTCCAGGAGATAACGGGTGCACTTGCGTAAAAATGATTAGATCGGATTTTAAAAAAATTAAATTAAAAGGAGTGCTGTACATGTTAAACAAATTTAAAAACTACATAGGATCTATTTTAAAAAATGAAAAAGGACAGGGTATGGTTGAGTACGCATTAATTATAGGACTTGTAGCAGTAGTAGTAATTGGGGTATTAGTACTATTGGGACCAGCAATCGCTGCAAAGTTCCAAGAGATAACAGGTGCACTTGCGTAATGAACAGTAAGGGCAATTAATTCGACAACTTTTCAAAAATGCTCTAATCATATATGATTAGAGCATTTTTGGGACAGCAGGGAATGACCGGAATAAATTGAATGCTATCAAAAAGGAAGTGATGCTATTGCAAATTTTAAAAAATCAAAAGGGGCAGGCATTAGTTGAATTTGCAATAATTCTTCCGATACTTCTATTGCTTGTCATGGGGATATTGCAGTTTGGAATGATGTTAAACGCCTATCTTTCTATTGAAAATGCAGCAAGAGAAGGAGCAAGAGCAGGGATTATGGGAAGTTCCGATGCCGAAATTCGGAATTTGGTTATCGCTACTTCTCCTAGTTTGGATCCGGAAAATTTAACAGTAAGTATCACGCCAAATGAAACAAATAGAACATCTGGCGATACGCTTACTATAAAGATAACCTATAACTATACACTCATTGTTCCCATTATCAGTAGTCTCTTTAATAATGTAGTCGTGTTAAATGGGCAGACCTCCATGAGAGTTGAATGAGGAGGAGGATACATGAAAAAATTAAATAATCAAGGGAATGTTGCCATACTATTATGTTTAGTGATGACTGCATTATTAGGTTTTACAGCTTATGTAACTGATGTAGGGTTGATTTATACAGAGAAAACAAAATTAACAAACGCGATTGATTCAGCAGCTTTAGCAGCCACACTTGAACTACCTAATGATGATAGTAAAGCTGAGAAAGTCGCGATAGATTATTTAGAGAAAAATGATGTAAACCCCAATCAGACTACCATAGCGATTAGTGCAGATCATAAAAGTATTCAAATAACAGGAGTTAAAAATGTAAAGCATTCGTTTGCTCCCATAATAGGAATAAACAGCAGTAATGTGCATGCTAAAACAAAAGCTGTGATTGCACCTGTAAAATCCACAAAAGGAATAAGACCTTTTGCTGTGGAAAACTATGACTTTACCTATGGGGATTTAGTCACTCTTAAACGAGGTGCAGGGGATGGATATCACGGGAATTATGGTGCGGTTGCACTTGGCGGATGTGGTGCCAATGTTTTTAGGGCAAATGCCCTATATGGCTATAGCGGAACAATATCAGTAGGTGATTATATAAATACTGAACCAGGTAATATGGCAGGAGCGTGTAATGATATAAAAAATTATATTAACTCAGAATCGAGCACCTTTACCAATTTCCCTAGAGATTCAATCAGGTTATGGACAATGCCTTTGGTAGATTCTTTAGTTGTAAATGGACGAGAATCAGTATTAGTAGTCGGTTTTGCTGAATTTTATGTAGAGAATGTTACAAAAAATTCTGGCAAGATCGAGATTAATGGACGATTTGTCAAGTTTGTTTTAAATTCTGATACGGATGTGAATTTACCTGATACAGGTGCCTATGGCGCAAAATTATCAAAGTAAAGGAGGCAAGAAGATTATGAAAAGCACCGCACAAAAACTTATATTACTATCTTTTGTTTTAGCATTAATTGCTGCAGGTACTATTTTTTTATACTTGCAGTCTTTAAAAGCACCAAAAGAAACGACCAAGGAGATCACTGTTCTAGTAGCGGCTGAAACAATCCCTTCAAGAACTCTCATAAGTAAGAAAATGATTACGGAAATCAAGGTGCCGGATAACTCTATTTTTGGCGATTATATAAAGGATTCTTCAAAAATTATGGGGAAATATGCAAAGGAAACGATTTTAAAAGATGAGGGCTTTCATATTGACAAACTTTTAGATAAGGACGGAAATGAACTGAGTTTAAAAATTGATAGCGATTATCGAGCCATTTCTATTAGTGTCACAGGTGATTCAGGCGTTTCGGATTTGTTAAAACCAGGAGACTATGTGGATATTATTACATATATCGCTGAAAAAAAGGAAGGGTCACAGGTAGTGCGACCGGATGAAGCAAAAATTGTATTGCAAAATATTAAGCTGCTCGCCGTAGATAAACAGCTTACTAGTGAGGATAAAGCAATTGATAAGACAACTGATAAAGATAAAGCAGTAACCAATTTTTTAGTAACGTTATCCATTCCTAAAGCAGAAGTGGAAAAATTAGTACTTGCTGAAAGTATAGGAAGCATCAAATTAGCACTTAGACCATTAAAGGATGATACGACTACTACTACAACAGAGGGAACTACCTGGGAAGAACTTAATATGAGTGCGAATAGCGGCAAGGCAGCAACATCTAACCAAGAAAATAATTTAGTGGCGTCTAATCAGGAAAATAGTGCAGGTAATATCATAACTAGTGAAAATAATAGCAAGGAATCGTATAAAAGTTATACAGTAAAACCCGGGGATACCTTAAAAAAGATTAGTCGGAAATTTTATGGAGATGCAAAAAAATATACAAGTATAAAGGAAGCAAATCATATAAAAAATGAGAACTTAATATCACCTGGAAAAGTGCTTAAAATTCCAATACTACAGTAGTAGAGGGGTGAAACGATGAATAAGATTCGAATATTAGTTGCAGATGACATTGAAGAAACAAGAAATGTGATAAAAAAAATACTCTGCTTAGAGAAAGAAAATATTGAAGTGGTAGGAGAAGCAGGTAATGGTGAAGAGGTACTGAGATTGATACCAAAGGTGAAACCAGATGTGGTTTTAATGGATATCAACATGCCCGTATTAAACGGTTTAGAAGCTACCGAAAGAATAACCATCGAGTATCCTTCTGCCATGGTCATTATTATGTCTGTTCAGGCTGAAAGCGAATATTTAAAGAAAGCCATGTTCCATGGCGCTAAGGAATATATCATAAAGCCTTTTAACCATGATGACTTAATCGGTACGATTACAACAACTTACGAAAAGTACAAAGAAAGACAAGACAAGTTAAAAAGCAGTGAAATGAAGATAAGAGATACAAAGGTGATTGCCTTCTTTAGCTCCAAAGGTGGAGTAGGAAAATCGATTTTATCACTGAATACCGCCGTTGTTTTAAGCAAGGACGTTCATAAGAAAGTACTTCTTATCGATATGGATTTGCAGTTTGGCGATATATCGATGCTGGTGAATCAATATAATAAAAAAACGATTGTCCATATAGTAGAGGATGGGCAAATGGACTCTTATGAAAATATAAAGCCTTATTTGTATAACTATCATGATAATCTTGATATACTCTTTGCCCCAACAAAGCCTGAGGCGGCGGAATATATCACAAAAGAAACGCTTGAAAAAATGATGAAAGTTATTAAAAATCAATATGATGTCATTGTTGTCGATACTGGCATCAATTTTAATGATAATACTCTTTGCATTTTAGACATGGCACAAAAGATACTCATGGTGTCAACGATGGAAATTGTCGCACTTAAGAATACAAAATCAGGACTTAGAGTGATGGAATCCCTAGGGTATGATAAAGATAAGGTGAAGCTTGTTATTAATAGATTTAACATGAATCATGGCATAAGCAAAAAGGATGTAGAGGAAACCTTTAAGGATGGAATTTTTGCTGCGATCCCCGATGAAGAAAAGACAGTCACTGCTTCTGTAAACAAAGGGCTGCCTTTATGTGATGATACCAAGTACCATAAATTAAAAATAGGAAAGGCCATCGAAGCGATGTGCAAAGACTTGGACAAATAGGAGGGATTAATATGTCTCTTGTAAAAAGACTGGAAGAGAAAAATTTTGATAAAAAAGTGAATAAGCCCAGTGAAAGAGAAGTAGATCCTTATTTTGAACTCAAGATGAGAATTCAAAACAAAGTAATTGAGGAGCTTGATATAGATTTTAATGAGATTTCTGATCATAACGAAGAGTTGAAGCAAAAAATTGAGTATATTATCAGCCAAAATATTGAAAAAGAATCATTAAATATGACGAGTCATCAAAAGAAAAAAATAAAAGAAGAGCTATTAGATGAGATTGTAGGATTTGGACCAATTACAGGACTGCTTGCCGATAGTAATGTAACGGAAATCATGGTGAATGGTCCCGAACATGTCTATATTGAAAAGAGCGGAAAGCTTGTTCTCACAGATGCTAAGTTCAAAAATGATAATCATGTACTCCATGTTATTAAAAAGATCGTCGCGCCAATTGGAAGAAGAATAGATGAGAGCTCACCTATGGTAGATGCCAGACTTCCGAATGGTTCTCGTGTAAATGCTATCATATCTCCCCTGTCCATTGATGGTCCCTCTATCACAATCCGTAAATTTGCTGAGGATCCATTTAAGGTAGAAGATTTGGTTGGTTTTGGTACCATGACATCAAAGATGGGACAACTTATCAAATACTGTGTAGAGGGAAGACTTAATATAGTTGTTTCAGGTGGTACAGGAAGTGGCAAAACTACTACATTAAATGTTCTTTCTTCATTTATACCGGAGGATGAACGTATCGTAACAATCGAGGATGCAGCAGAACTTCAGCTTTCCCAAGAGCATGTGGTAAGACTTGAGACTAGACCGGCTAACGTAGAGGGAAAAGGAGAAGTAACGATAAGAGACCTCGTTAAGAATAGCCTTCGAATGCGTCCTGATAGAATTATTGTAGGTGAGGTTCGTTCAGGAGAGGCGTTGGACATGCTTCAAGCGATGAATACGGGTCATGATGGCTCACTTACCACAGGTCATGCTAACGCACCAAGAGATATGTTATCAAGAATTGAAACGATGGTACTTATGTCAGGTATGAACCTTCCTATTAAAGCAATCAGAGATCAGGTGGCGTCAGCCATTGACATCATTGTTCAGCAATCAAGACTGATGGATGGCAGCAGAAAAATCACATATATAACAGAGGTTCAAGGCATGGAGGGTGATGTTATTATTTTGCAGGATATATGTAAGTTTGAGCAAAGGGGTATTGATAGCAAGGGAAAGGTAAAAGGAGAATTCGTTTTTACAGGTATCATGCCAAAGTTTGTACAGAAGCTTAAGGAAAAAGGAATTAATATACCACCCGATATTCTAGCTAATGGATGATAAATAAGTAAGTTTATTCAGGAGAATCAAAATCCAAGGGGGTGAGAGTATGATATATATTGTCGTCTTTCTGACATTTTTACTAGTATGGACTTTATCTAGTGCGGTACTCATTATTTTCTTTCATAAAGACAAACCGATACATAAGCTTAAATATTTTGACGAGGAAATAGACCTTAATGACAAGTATAAAGATGACAAGAAAGATAGGATAAGCCTATTAAAGGCTCTATCAACACTAGTCCCTGAGTTGAGGTTTCATAAAAAGAAAGATAAAAAGCTTGAGATTGAACTGATGAAAGCAGATTTGCCGATTACTGTGGCAGAACTCTTGGTTATAAAAATACTATCATCCTCCGCTTTTGCTTTCTTGGCATTTGCCGTTTTTGGGAATAATATTATGGTTATTCTTGTCTTTGCTATCATATGGAATGTGCCCAGATTTATCATAAGAAAGAGAAAAAAAGATAGAATTAAGATTTTTGATAGTCAATTAAATGAAGGTATAACGATCATTGCAAATTCGCTAAAAGCGGGGTATTCCTTTTTGCAGGCAGTAGCAGTCGTAGCAGAAGAAACCAGCGACCCTTTTTCAAAGGAATTTAAAAAACTTTTAAAGGAGATGAGCTTGGGGATTTCTGAAGAGGATGCTTTGAGAAACCTCCTTAGCAGGATGGAATCAGAGGATCTTAGACTCGTCATCAATGCTATTTTAATACAAAAGGATATAGGGGGAAATCTATCTGAGATATTAGATAATATATCGGAGACCATAAGGGAGAGACAAAAGATAAAAAATGAGCTTAAGACATTGACAGCACAGGGAAAATTATCAGGTGGTATTTTAATTCTTATGCCTGTTTTTTTGGGAATCGTCATCTATCTTTTTAATAGAGAGTATGTGATGCTATTGTTTACAACAACTATTGGCTTAGGCATGGTAATTGGTGCAGTTGTTAGTGAGCTTTTTGGATTATTATTGATTAAAAAAATTATTCATATCGATATTTAAAGAAAGGAGGAAGGTACATGCTTTATGTGGCAATCTTCATTTTCTTTTTATCCATATTTTTTCTTTTATATGGCATACTAACTGTTTTAAATAGAGACAAAATTAAAATTGAAAAGAGACTTAGCCAGATTAAAGAGCTTCATACAGTTGATGAGGAAAAAATTGATAACCAATCATTTATGGAAAGAATGTTAAAACCCTTTTATCAGAGTATCAGTCGGGCTCTAGTCAAGCTTACTCCAAGCCATAAACTCAAAATGCTAAGTAAAAGATTAGAAAGAGCGGGACTTTTAAAAAACAGCACGATAGGAAAATGGCTATTTAATAAGAGCATGATTATCTTAATCTTTTCCTCCATAATAGGGTTATTATGTTTGTTAGTAGACCCTAATATTCTAAAAGCCGCTTTTCTCGCTCTGCTTGTTATGGTGGCTATGAATGCCTTTTCGGGCTTCTATTTATCAAGAAGAATTGAAAACAGAAAAAAGCAAATTTTAAAGGATTTACCGTATACATTAGATTTAATTACCGTTAGCGTAGAAGCCGGTTTATCCTTTGATGGGGCTATGGCTAGAGTGATAAGTAATATAAGTGGGGAGCTTTGCGATGAATTTGCAACAAGTCTTAAAGAGATTAGAATGGGAATAGAGCGCAGAGTAGCCCTTAAGAATATGAGTGAGCGCTGCGATGTAAAGGAACTTTCCATGTTCATTACGTCTCTTATCCAGGCGGATGAATTAGGGGTAAGTTTAAGCAAAGTGCTAAGAATTGAAGCGGCAAATTTGAGAGAGCATAGGAAACAAGTTTCTAGAGAAAAAGCGATGAAAGCGCCTATTAAGATGCTGTTTCCGTTAGTTTTCTTTATTTTCCCATCTATTTTTATCATTATACTTGGTCCAGCTGTTATAAGGATGATTACTATTTTTGCTAAGGGGTGAAATAATGGTTAAAACTTTAGTGTATGAGTCAGAGATTGTAGCTGAAATGTTTATAGCAGATACCTTTATAAAAAGGTTTTTAGGGTTTATGTTTCGAAAAACTCCTCATCATGAAGCAATTTTGATAAAACCCTGTAACAGTATTCATACATTTTTTATGAGATTTCCTATTGATGTGCTATTTTTAAACGAGAATATGGAAGTGATTAAAAAAATAGAGGGTATGAAGCCAGGCAAAGTTATCATGCCACAGAAGAATGGTATCATGGTTATAGAAGGTGGAGCGGGAATTTTTAAGAATATTGAAGAGGGAATGGAACTTTTAGTGGTAAGTTAACGATACAATTCTACCATGAACTCTGTCACCGTATTGGAGAAATTCAGTACGGTTTTTTTATGCCCTAAAATATTAGTCCTGTTATATGAGTTGATTTTTTATGGATAATATGGTAAAATCATGAAGAAAATGCAAGGGGGAAATGTACAATGAAAAAAGCGTGTAAGAAAATGTTTTGTGTGCTAATCAGTCTGATATTAACGGTTAGTTTAATCACGATTCCGGCTATGGCGGATGAGGGGATAAAAGTACAATTAAATGGTGTACAATTAACCTTTGATGTACCACCTCAAATAATAAATAGTAGAACAATGGTTCCCATGCGTAAAATTTTTGAAGCATTAGGTGCAACCGTAGACTGGGATAGTACCACTCAAACGATTACGGCTATGACAGACGACACGGAAATTACGATGCAAATCAATAAAACAGAGATGTCGGTAAATGAAAAAACCGTGACATTAGATGCCCCACCACAAATTGTTGACGGCCGAACTTTGGTACCAGTTAGGGCTGTAGCTGAAAGCTTTGATGCCACTGTAAAATGGGATGATAAGACACAAACTGTATCAATTACAAAGGCAGAACAAACTACAAGCACAAGCGGTGAAAACTCTTCCCCAACTTCAGATAAGTCATATGCTTATGATGAATTTATGGGATATAAACTGCTTGGTTCTGCTAATTGGGTAATTTATATTCCTAATTCATATGATATGGTGATGACAAAAGATGGGAATAATATATTTAAAAATACTGGTACCTCAGATATGATGTATGTTCAAATGCGCGATCTTACAGGCACAGCACAATCTCTTGAAGATATTGTTAAAGACACTCTTAACGATAGAATAAACACTTCAGGTAATGGGACAACATATACCATTGAAAAAAACATTACGAAAGAAAGGATAAATAATGTAGACTATTATACTTTCACGATAAAAGGGAATCAAATTGGATTAAAAGAAAGTAATTATAGCTATTGCTATTTTACGATTTACAATGGCATGTTATTTGAATTTGGTTCTACTACATCCAGTAAAACAATGTTACCAGAATTTAAAGGTGTATTAGAGTCTTTCGCGCCTGAAAGCAAAACAACTTCAAAATAAAGATAACGGCGCTCGCCGTACCCGTTTTATGATAGAGAATCAATTGAACGATAGGATAAGTATGAAGGAGGTAAGATTATGAAGACAGATCCATTTGAAAATTTTTGTTGGCTTAATCCATCTCACATTATGATAGAAGAAACAAAGCTACTCATTACTGCTCATCCTCATTCCGACTTTTCTATTGATTATACAACTGGTGAGGCTTTGCTTAACGCTGCCTATTATTACACGGAAAAGCAAGGGGATTTTGTGCTGCGAGCGAAAGTATCACATGAGTTTAAAAGTGTCTATGATGCCTGTGCACTCATGGCTTTAGTTGATGACATTCATTGGGCAAAGCTGTGTTTTGAATATACCGATATTCATACGCATTCGGTGGTCAGTGTTGTTGCAAATGGATTGGCTGATGATGCCAATGGGGTAGATATTCAAGGAGAAACAGTATGGATTCAATTAGCCAGAAAAGGTAACATCTTCTCTATGCACTACTCGACAGATGGGGAGCATTATAAAATGGTTCGCCATTTCTCTATGTCCTGCGGGGAGATGTTAAAGGTCGGATTGGTTGCGCAGTCACCCTTGGGTGATGGCGGTTTATTTACCTTTGAAGCAATTAAATTAGAAAGTACAACTTTGTCGGACATACGAAAAGGCCTTTGAAGGGAACACTACATAGAAGAAACTTATAAAAAGCCCCTTAGAATTTGTTCTAAGGGGCTTTTTATTGTTTTTTAAATATCATTCTGCTCTTACTAACATCACTGTATCTGGTAGTTAACCACAGTTTTTGTAGTATATAGCATATAGATATAATTGTTGACAATTCAGGAAAAAAGAGGTAGAATGTACAAAGTTCACAAAACGATCACATGAAGTTCACAGTTTGTTAAAAAAAGGGGGAAATTTCATGAAAAAATTTTTAAGTATTTGTTTAGTTTTAGCACTTTGTCTATCACTGTTTCCAGCAATGGTATCTGCTAACGGGTCGCCAAGCAGTAGCGCGCTTTCCTTACGCCTGCGGATGCGGTGTCAAATAATGATGGATCTATTATCTACCTATCTTCAAAAGAAGATAAAAAGGTTTACAGCATCAATACACAGACCTTTGAGCAAAAGTCAATTTCTTTTGATTTAATGCCAGAGTCTATGTATTACAAGGACGGCAAGTTGTATGTGAGCCTTTGCAAGCAAGATCATAGTACTTTTTGGGATGAAAAAAATCAGAGTGGCGCTTTTGCCATTGTTGATTGTGCGAGCTTTACTGTTTCGGCACTGCATGATATTGCTATCGATCCTTATGATATTGTTGTGTCAAAGGATAATAATATTTATATTTCTGCTGGGAATGTGCAGAATCAAAACATTTATGCTTATACGCAAGATGGTACTGTGATTGACTATCGTGGAATTAGCGCAGAATCCACAATAAAATACAATGAGAGTTTAAACAGAATTTATACGATTAGTAGTTATGTATCTCCTAGAAATATGAGTGCATACAGTTTATGTGTGGATGGGAAGTTTGCGAAAGACGGGTCTAATTATGGGTATAGCTGGCCATATAATGGAGATTTTGGTTCATATACAAATTTTGAAGTTGCACCCGATGGTAAATATATCTTTAATGGTTATGGTTACGTTTTGAATTGCGCTAACGACCAGAAATTGGATATGATAAAAAGCAAAGATATAAATGCTGGTTTTAATGATATTAGTTTTGATTTAAATCAAAATACTTTTTATATTGCTGCAACAAACAATTATGTGACTAGTTTTGATTATGCTACATTCCAGCCTAAAGAGAGCTTTGCGGTGACGACCGGAAGTGCTGAACGTATTTTTTTGACAAGCAATGATATTATTGCGCTTACAAAGTCAGATAAAAATGTATATTCTATTGAAAAAATAGGTATGGATTCTGGCATAGACCCTCAAACCGATAATTATTATAATGGAGTTACCTTTAAAAATGAAATAACAAAAGCTGTTTATAGTTCTGTACAAAACAAATCATATGCAATAAACAAAGCGACTAAAGAACTTATTGTATTTGACTATACAACTGGTAAAACAGAAAAAACTGTTAAACTGGATTGTCGACCGGACGGTATTTCTCTTTCTTCTGATGGTACCAAAATTTTAATTGTCAACGATAATTACTCTTATATTGCTACTGAGCTTGATATTAACACTCTTGCAGTGACAAGAAAAATTGCATATTGTGTTCGGGCGAATGACGGCGGAGAGTCACGCCATCGCGAAATAATTGAAGGTGCAGGAAAAATATTTATTGTTGATGATAGTTTGAGACCTAAAATTTATGCTTTTGATAATCAAACGCTCGAGTATTTAGGCGACTATGGTATTTTACCGGGTATAGGCGGTATGTATATAGACAGTAATCAAAAATACTTATATACCTGGTATCAATCCGACTGGATGACTGGTCGTTATGATGATAGAAAAATTTTTAAGTATGATATTACAGGATCAAAAGGTTCACGTGTTGATGAATCTTCTTTTTATACCGCTTTTCTCAGTGATTCACTAGATTCTCCTTTTATTCCTTTGGGGGATAATATAATCCTAACGGATATAGTATTAAGCCCTTTAAGCTTAGCCACTTATAGTTACAAGTACTCCGAAACCATCTATGCCATAAATACCACAAAGGGTTTAGCCGTAGGGAAAAACGGTATTTATAGTTTGGATACTGGTACACTAATTCAAAAAGTCGATTTTAACAACTCACACTTTATAACATATGACAAAGATGGAAACCTATATTTTTCAAAAGATGATACTATTGTAAAGTATGAGCTTACGGCTATTAGTATGGATACTAATACTCAGGCAATGAATATAGGAGATACAAAACAGTTGAAAATTAACGGAACTTTCACTGATGGCTGTACCATAGATTATACATCGGGATGTAGCTTTGTTTCCTCCAATCCGAGCGTTGCAACGGTAGATAATAAGGGAATAGTTACGGCTGTTGGTCAAGGCGCAACAAAAATTACTGTGTCGTGCGGAGATTTTCAGACGACAGCAGTTGTTGGCGTAGGAATCGATATAAATTCATTGAAGGTTGAGGGATTTGATTTCGGATTTTCACCGTTACGGGACAGTTATTGGTTTTTGGTACCAAAAGAAATTACTAAAGTGCCAGCTGTGTCATATACTGCAGATAAAGACTTAAAAGTTACTGTTAAAGATGCAACAGAGTTACCTGGGGAAACTACCGTCACTGTAAATGATAGTGCTGGGTTTTATACAAAGACATACACGATTCAATTTTTCACGGAAATTCCCAGTAGTAAAAAAGAAATTAAGACTTTTTCCATTGGGTCTAATGTTGGAATAGTTGATGAAACCAATCACAAGATAGCGGTGGTGGTTCCTTATGGAACAAATGTGACGGCTTTAAGCCCAACAATCACAAGTAGCTATACATCACAGATTTCACCATCAAATGAAACAGCGCAGGATTTCACGAATCCCGTAACCTATACGGTAACCGCCGCAGATTTTACGACACAGGATTATGTGGTAACCGTGGTGGTGGCAGGCAATACACAAAGCACAGCGAAAGCCATCACAGCGTTCTCCATCGGATCCAATACGGAAACGATTGATGAAACAAATCATAAGATAGCGGTGACGGTTCCTTATGGAACAAGCGTGACGGCTTTAAGCCCGACAATCGTAGCCAGCGACAAGGCAATTGTTTCACCGACAAGCGGAACGGCAACAGATTTCACGAAACCGGTAACCTATACGGTGACCGCCGAAGATGGAACAAAGCAAGATTATGTGGTAACCGTGACAGTGGCAGCCGATACAAAGAGTACAGAGAAAGCTATCAAGACGTTTTCTATTGGAACGAATGTTGGAACAATTGATGCAACACACAAGATAGCAGTGTCGGTACCTTATGGCACCAATGTAACGGCTTTAAGCCCGACAATCGTAGCCAGCGACAAGGCAATTGTTTCACCGACAAGCGAAACGGCAACAGATTTCACGAAACCGGTAACCTATACGGTGACCGCCGAAGATGGAACAAAGCAAGATTATGTGGTAACCGTGACAGTAGCATCCAAACAGGTGACAACGTATACCATTACTTTTATGAATAGTAGCAACACATATAAAACACTTTCTGCGACAAGTGGAAGTACGGTTACTCTGCCAACAAATCCAACACGATCTGGATATACATTTAGTGGTTGGTATGATTCAAAAGGAGAAGCTTTTACATCATCAACGAAAGTGACGTCCAACATGACAGTGACAGCAAAATGGACGTCTAATAGCAGTGGCGGAAGTAGCGGTGGTGGTGGAAGTAGCAGTGGCGGTGGCGGCGGTAGTAGTATCCCGGTTGCAATTGTAACACCACCGGCAAATCCAACAAACCCAACGAATCCGACAAACCCGACAAATCCAACTTCAACATCGTTTACAGATGTATCGAATCATTGGGCAAAAGATGCCATTTCCTATGTGACGACGAAAGGTTACTTCAGTGGTACATCGGCTACTGAGTTTAGTCCCGATTCATCCATGACACGTGCTATGGTCGTATCGGTTCTGTACCGTGTTGAAGGTAGCCCTGCAGAGAGCGCTGCATCCACTTTTACCGATGTCGATAGTAGTGCTTATTATGCGCAGGCAGTAACATGGAGTAATGAAAAGGGCATTGTATCCGGTGTGGGAGAAAATAGTTTTTCACCAAACGCTTCTATTACTAGAGAACAGCTAGCTACAATTGTTTATCAATACGCTAAAAGCAAAGGCTTAGCAGTTAGCACGACAGGCGATTTATCAAAATTTAGCGATTCATCCTCGATATCCGATTGGGCTAAAGAAGCCCTGCAGTATGCTGTTGGTGCAGGAATTATCAGCGGACGTGATGATGGAGTGCTTGATCCGAAAGGTACAGCAACACGTGCCGAAGTTGCTCATATCCTGCAAGTATTTATAGAGAAGGTGGAAAAATAGAATCGTTTTCAAATTATAAGAAAAACACCCATGATGATACCCTTCATCATGGGTGTTTTATGTATTAAAAAATGGCGGCATTTAACGAAGAATAATCAAACTATATTGTTGTTTTAAAAAACATAACAAAAAAACGAAATTTATCGTCAATGTTCACAAAAATGAGATTAAATTTTAGTTATTTTCATCAATAGACAACAAGACAACTTGCTGATATACTGTAAACATAATATATTAATATAATATTCGGATTGTGACTGGTAATGCAGGCAAAACCATACTTTAGTGTAGTGGTTTTGCCTTTTTTCTATTTAAGGAGGTGTTTCCTTGAAGATTGAAAAAATATTGAATAACAATGCGGTTGTCACCCTCGATGATAAAGGGAAAGAAAGCATCGTAATGGGGAGAGGAATCGCCTTTAAACGGAAAATTGGGGATAGGTTAGATCCCATGCAAATTGATAAAACATTTACACTATCGGATAAGAGCATTTCATCAAAATTTCAAGAGCTTCTAGCCTCTATCCCAATGGAACATATGCTTTTGTCAGAGCGTATTATCAATTATGCTAAGATTAAATTAGGTAAAAAAATGAGTGACAGCATTTATGTGACACTTCCCGATCACATTTCTGGAGCCATCGGGCGATATGAAGAAAATATTATACTATATAATCCTCTGTTATGGGATATTAAAAGGTTTTATAAGGATGAATTTCAAGTAGGATTAAAAGCAAATCAAGTGGTGGAAGAGGAAACTGGCGTAAGATTTTTAGAGGATGAAGCAGCTTTCATCGCCATGCATTTTGTAAATGCGTTACTTAACGAGGAAATTACCAATGTTTATGATATTACGCTCATCATGCAAGAGATATCCGACATTGTCAGACATTATTTTATGATTGAGTTTGATGAAGATTCTCTGAATTATTATCGGTTTATTACCCATCTCAAGTTTTTTGCACAAAGGCTACTAAACAATACACATTATGATGACGATAGCAAAGAACTTCTGGAAGTTATTAAGTATAAACATAAAAAAGCCTATCAGTGTGTGGAGAAAATCAAATTTTTCATTGCTGAAAAGTATAAATATGATTTGAGTGATGAGGAAATGCTTTATTTGGCGGTTCATATTGCGCGTATTGTAAAAAATCTCTGACCAGAATTGTGATGATCGAGTTAGAAAAAAATAAATAATGTGGGGTTGTTACGTTAAGTCGGCAAAACCCGGATAGATGGACAAACATAACTGTTCTTCTGTTCGGGTTTTTTTATATTCAAAGTCAATTTTAAGTTACTTAGACAAATAATAAAAAAGAAAGAGGAGGAAACTACAATGGCAAGTAAGTATGATGGTTTGGCAAGAATTATTATTCAGAATGTAGGTGGAAAATCAAATGTTATTAGTTTAGAACACTGCATAACAAGGCTACGCTTCAAACTCAAAGATGAGTCTAAAGCAAACACGGACATTTTGAAGGCAACGGATGGCATTGTAACGGTTATGAAAAGCGGCGGACAGTATCAGGTGGTAATCGGGAATCATGTTCCTGATGTTTTTGACGCTGTAAATGCGATAGGTGGTTTTGGGGATTTGTCTTTATCTCAGGAAGATGGCCCGAAAAAGAAAATGAGCATCGGTGCTGCTTTCATTGATACGATTACAGGCGTGTTCCAACCAATTTTGGGTGTTATGTGTGCTGCTGGTATCATTAAAGGTCTTTTGGCTCTATTCGTCTTTTTTGGTTGGATGCAGGCTACGAGCGGAACATATCAAATTCTTTATTCAGTAGGGGATGGATTCTTCTATTTTCTCCCCATAATTCTTGGCTACACCGCGGCACAGAAATTCGGGGGCAATAAATTTATCGGCATGGCCATAGGTGGCTCGCTCTGTTATCCAGCCATAGTGGGATTGACTTCTGGAAAAGCACTGGGAACGTTGTTTGCTGGGACAATTTTCAAAACGAGCTTTTTTGCAAAGTTTTTAGGGATTCCTATACTATTACCAGTAGCTGGTTACCCCTCAACAGTTGTTCCTATTATACTTGCCGTTTTCTTTGCGGTCTGGCTTGAAAAAGCCCTTAAAAAGATCATTCCTGATGTTGTGAAATTGTTTATTGTTCCAACTTTAACACTGGCGATAGCAGTTCCGGTTACCTTCCTTGTTATAGGACCAATTGCTACATTTCTTTGCGCTATCATTGGACAGATATTCACTGTAATTTATGGTATTCCTGTTGTTGGCGGTTTGATTGCGGGTCTCGTTCTAGGTGCTGTATGGCAGATACTTGTTATTTTCGGATTGCATTGGGGGCTTATCCCAATTATGCTTATTAACATGTCAACGATGGGTTATGATTTTGTCCTTTGCCCTTATTTTGCCGCATCTTTCGCACAGTCCATGGTTGTGTTCGCTATTTTCCTAAAGACAAAAGACAAAGCACTCAAAAACATTGCGCTTCCTGCGTTTATCTCCGGTATGTTTGGTGTTACAGAGCCTTGTATATATGGTGTCACACTACCAAAGAAAAAACCCTTCGTTATCTCTTGTATTGCCGCATCAATTGGCGGCGGTATTATAGGCTTTGCGGGCACAAAGATTTATACCATGGGTGGCCTTGGCTTATTCGGTCTCCCATCCTTTATCGCTACAAAAACACATGACGCTTCCAGCATGTATTGGGTCATGTTAGGAACAGCTGTTGCCATGATTTTAGGATTTGTTCTGACTATGATTCTATATAAAGATGACGCTCCTGTAAAAAAAGAAACAGGGAATAAGACATCATCAAAAACAGGCAAGCAAGAAATGATTGTGTCACCGCTTCAAGGAGAAGTTGAACCATTAAGCGAGCTAAAAGACGAAGTTTTTGCGAGCGGTGCTCTTGGTAATGGCATTGCCATTGTCCCTTCAGTAGGAAAAGTCTATGCGCCCTGTGATGGCACGATTTCAAATATTATCGATACTGGCCATGCAATGGGTATCTTATCCGATAACGGCGCGGAAATATTAATTCATATTGGTATGGATACGGTTAAATTAAAAGGAGACGGATTTATCAAAAAAGTGGAAAAAGGAGATGTCATAAAAAAAGGTCAACTCCTCTTGGAATTTGACATTGATAAGATTAAAAAAGCAGGATATTCGATTGCATCTCCAATTGTTATAACGAATATGAGTGATTACACCGATGTTATACCAACAGATGCCAGACTAGTAACCCCTGGGGATACCATAATCACAGTTTTATAAAAGGAGACAAGAATATGAGAACATTTTCTGAAAATTTTCTTTGGGGTGGTGCAACCGCTGCAAATCAGCTCGAGGGGGCCTGGAACAAAGACGGCAAAGGTCCTAGCACAAACGATATGTTTACAGGAGGTAGCCATACGGTTGCGAGAAGAATTACTCCTGTTTTAGAGAAAAATATGTTTTATCCAAATCATGAGGCGATTGATTTCTATCATCACTATAAAGAAGATATAGCCTTATTTGCGGAAATGGGCTTTAAAGTATACCGCATGTCGATTGCGTGGAGTCGTATTTTTCCAAATGGTGATGATTTAGAGCCTAATGAGGCAGGGCTTGCGTTTTATGACAGCATTTTTGAAGAACTAAAAAAGCATCACATTGAACCTCTTGTGACGATTTCCCACTATGAGCTTCCATTTGCTCTCACACAAAAGTACGGTGGTTGGAAAAATCGAAAACTCATTGATATGTACTGCCGTTATGCAAAAACTCTATTTAACCGTTATAAAGATACCGTAAAATACTGGCTGACCTTTAACGAAATCAATGTGGCGACAGTTCCATTTGGAGCGTTTCTATCTCTAGGAATGATCCTTAGCGATGAGGAAAATACGGACGCCATTCGTTTTCAAGCTTTGCATCATCAGTTAGTGGCGAGCGCGACAGCAGTAAAATTAGGGCATCAGATTAATCCGGATTTTAAAATCGGGTGTATGCTTGCCTATATGGACATGCAGCCTCTTACATGTGATCCTGAAGACGTTATTCAAGCGCAGCAAAAAGATCAGATTAACAATATGCTTTGCGGTGATATTCAGGTGCGTGGGTATTATCCTACGTTTTCAAAACGCTATTTTGAGGAACACCATATTAAGATTGAAATGGAAGCAGAGGATGAACAGATCCTCAAAGAAGGATGCGTTGACTATTATACCTTTAGCTACTATATGTCCAACTGTGTGAGCGCTGATCCTGGCAAGGAAAAGTCCGGTGGAAATCTTATGGGCGGCCTTAAAAATCCGTATTTAAAAGCATCTGACTGGGGTTGGCAGATTGATCCTATTGGTCTACGCTGGACGTTAAACCATCTCTATGACCGATACCAAATTCCTTTGATGGTTGTAGAAAACGGGCTGGGTGCAGTTGATACGGTTCTACCCGATGGGTCAATTCATGATGATTACAGAATAGAGTATATTAAAATGCACATCGAACAGATGAGGGAAGCTGTCATAGATGGAGTTGATCTAATGGGCTACACCATGTGGGGACCTATTGATCTTGTGAGCGCATCAACTGGTGAAATGAAAAAACGCTATGGTTTCATATATGTTGATAAGCACGATGATGGAACCGGCACTATGGGGAGAAGCAGAAAAAAATCTTTTTACTGGTATAAAAAAGTAATTGAATCAAACGGAACTAATCTTTAAATGAAAAGGGGTCAGGATTAAATCTCCT
>Ga0183100_1000206_pt1 | contig 68131 bp, 68 predicted proteins | sample Biomet2_FD_127789 | JGI IMG/M metagenome (GOLD analysis project Ga0183100, IMG submission 127789) | Microbial communities from bioreactor (seeded with anoxic lake sediment) at LBNL, California, USA - Biofuel metagenome 2 | ecosystem: Engineered > Bioreactor > Anaerobic > Unclassified ...
AATCCTGAAGCGGTGGGACGGATATACGAAGCGAAGGGAAGGCCCAGCGACAATCCTATGATTGTCCATATCGCCAGAGCCAGCGACATCGGACAGCTGACACCGTTTATCACGCAGGACATGGTCAAAGACACCGGTGCTGGAATGTCCCGGGAGAAACTCGACCAGCTGAAAAATCCGGAAAACCCGTCAGAGGGCGTTGGATTTTCCAATGTCAGACGGCGAGTCACCGGATGGGAGGCGGGGCAAATCGATATCCAGAGCACCGAAGGCGTGGGAACAACCGTTACCATCAAGATGCCAATGAGGGCCGTAGAAAGGGTGGTGCTTCATGCTGAAAGCAATGATTGTTGACGATGAAAAACCGGCGGTGGACATCCTAAGGGTGTTTCTCGAAAAAACGGGGCAGATTCAAGTGGCGGAAACTTGTACGGATGCCGGGGAAGCACTTGGAATATTGGAGCGGATTTCACCGGATGTGGTATTCTTGGATATTGAAATGCCGGGGATTTCAGGTTTGCAGCTTGCTGAAAAAATGTTGGATTTGGACTATGACACCGAAATCATATTTGTCACAGCCTTTGACAAATATGCCTTGGAGGCATTCAGAGTCAATGCGATAGATTACATTCTCAAACCCTTTTCGGCAGAGGACATTTCCAAGGCCGTTGCGAAGCTGCAAAAGATACTATCCCGGAGGGCTGTTTCGGACAACCAAACCAAAAACAGTGTGATCCGCTGTTTCGGCAGACTTATGGTAAGCGAGGACGGGGGAACGGATGCTGTCAAGTGGCGGACGTCCAAGGCTGAGGAATTGTTTGCATTTTTGCTTATGAATTTGGACTGTGAGGTATCGAAATGGAAGATCATTGAAGTGCTGTGGCCAGAATTCGAACCGGAGAAGGGAAACGTACATCTTCACACGACGGTTTACAACATCAAAAAGACTCTGGGAGCCGCAAAAATCAACTATGAACTTTCCTGCATCAACGGAAAATACAAGCTTGTGCTCCCGGACGCCCGAATGGATACCGTAGAGTTTGAGCAACTTTTCGGCGCGTGGGCAGATACTCAGCCCATTGAAAATTGTCTGAAAGCTCTCGAATTATATAAAGGCAGATACCTGGAGCAAAACGATTATCTTTGGTCCGAAGGCAAGGCGGAAGAATACAACCGCATGTACAACCGTATGGTGCTGCACCTTGAGAAACACTATGAAGAGGAAGGAGACGATAGAAGCGCAGAGGCCGTCCTCCAAAAGGCCCTGATAACAACCCCCCTGGACGATGAAATGAACGAAATGATACTCAGGTTGTATCTGAAGAAGGGAGATTGTGCAGCCGCGACCATACATTACAACAGAATGACGGAAAGGTACATGACGGAACTTGGGATTGAGCCGGATGATGCGCTCAGAAGACAATATGAAATTGCTGTAAAATAAAAATTACCGATTAAGAAAAGTTGCAGAAGAAAATATTTTTTAATGCGTAGCGCGCTGCCGGTTTATCCGGAAGCGTGTTCTTTTTGTGGTCTTTTTTTGACAATAATGTTCAGTATGCGTTCATTGGAAGGATTTATTCTATGAATTATAATCTGGACCTCATGGTTTGTTCAGTGATTGTTCAGTTGCATGAAATATACTGTACAATTATTATCAAGTTAACGACTTGCCGCATTGGTTTTTTCAAATTACTGACGAAGCGAGCTGCATATAGAAAAGTCGAATTTGGATTTGACACGTTAAAAAGGAGGTGAAGCGATGAATAGAATAGCAAAAAAATTGCTGCTGATAGCGTTGTCTCTGCTGGTGGGTTGTGGCGTATTCTGGCAGTTCAACATGACTGGCATCTCAATTGCGGAGAGCAATATGACAATCAAAGCCAGTATCTATACCAATGCCTCCTACAGCGAGCGCTCACAAGACAAGACCAATATTACAGTAATGGGAGCGTTGCCGGAAGACGTTGAAGCCAGGGCGTATCCTGTAAAGGTCCATGTGAGGGACAAACAGGTATTGGCGGCTTATGATATTGCCCTGTATCGACCGGCAAAAATGGATCAAAAGACACCGGATGTAGATAATGTAACGGGGACTGATGGTGCCGACACGAAAGTAGAATATGAAATTTATGAGCCCACTGAACCTGTCACAGTAAATATTCGACTAGGGAATATGGCCGGCAATACCAAAGAATGCAGCATTTATTACGTACCCGATTCCGGTGCACCGGAGTACATGGCGACTACCGTTACGAAGGATGCGGTAAACTTCAAAGCCAGCCACTTTTCCGTCTATGCCCTGACGTTACCTGCGGCAATGAGTGCACCAGTGTCCGTCAACACCTTCGCCGGCCTACAAACAAACATTGCATCGGGCGGGGCGAAGGTCATACAACTTAGCGGGAACATTGCTGCAACAGGCACAATCACAATTCCGGCGGGCAGCAACATCACAATTAATTTGAACGGGTATTCTATCACAACTTCCAGCACACTGTTTCAGCTAAACAGTTCCACGGCGGCCTTGACCATCACGGACAGCCGGCAGGGCACAGAGACAACGCAGACCGTATCGGGCAATAATTACGGCAATCTTGCCACAGCCGCAAACAGCAGCGGCAAGATCACGCTCAACTACTATGTGACAAAGACCGCTGTGATAAATGCAAGCACTGGCGCGACCGCTGAAACGATTGAAAAACACACGGTGACCACAAGCGCAATCATTAGTAATTCATACACCACTTCCATTGTTTCTGTGACAAGCGGTACGTTCAACATGGCAGACGGGATGCTGTACGGCGGAAAAAGGTCTGCCATTGCCCAAACAGGCGGCACGGTGAATCTCTCCGGAGGATACATCTGTGGTGTGGACGCTGGGTACTACAATAACAACGGTGGTGCAGTCAAAACGACCGCCGGCACGCTGAACATCTCCGGCAGCGCCGTACTGGCGGGCAACACCGGGTTTTACGGTGGAGCGGTCTACGCCTCCGCCGGGACTGTGGCAATCACCGGTGGCGTCATTAGCGGCAACACCGCCAAAAGCGACGGCGGCGGGATATACATCTGCAACGCCACGTCGGCAACCATGTCCGGTGGATATATCACCAACAATATGGCAAAAGGCAGCGGCTGGGCCAACGGAGGCGGAGGCGCTTTCGTAAAAAACTCCTCCTTTACCCTTAGTGGAGGATATGTTACCGGCAATGCGGCGGTAGGCGGCGGGGGACTGTCCACCGACTATGTCAGCACAAGTACGGATGCCAGCGCCACCAGCAACAGCGGCACGATTTATATCAGAGGAGGTTTTGTGACCGCCAACGTGGCAACCGGCAGCGTGGCATCAGAATCAGGAGCGACGGCGAATGAGGGCGGCGGTCTTAGCGTGCACGACGGCTATTACAGTGAGATCACCGGCGGCCATATCACGAACAATATCACTCAAACCACGGATGACTGGGGTGGCGGCGGCATATTTGTTGGTGCCCATGGCACGATGGTAATAAAATGCCTGCTTATGACCGATAACACCGCCGAGAATTACGGTGGCGGGGTGGCCAGCTGCTCCACCGGCAATCTCTACCTCTATGTGGACAACGGTGCGGCCATTTACGATAATACGGCCGTCGGCACCGACCCGGTGTATGGAAATGCCAAACCGGAGGCCTATGATTATTGCGTCGGCAACACAGTGTTCCAGAGCAATGGGTACGCGGATTTATTCAGTTGCAATAATAGTATGGTCATGGGTGCGATGTTGGGCGGCGGCGCAGCGAACTGGAGCGGTTCCAAGAGCGACGGGCCTGATGGCAATGTCATACCCAACACCGTTGCCATCGCAATCAGCAAAGACGAATTCAAGTCCGCGTCCTATCTCATGGGTTTGACATCTGCTCCATCGAACGAAGACATTGCAAATGCACAGGCGGCGGCATTGGTGTATATCAACGGCAACACCTCAAATTCAAACGGCGGCGGCATCATGGCAAATGGAACCCTAGTTTTAGGCACGCCGCAGAATGTATACAACCCGGTCTCGCTTGCGCTGAACGGTTCAAAAACTTTGAAATACGCAGGCGGAACCTCGGTTCCGCTGAGCGGATACTCCTTTAAATTTGATATTAAGGATTCGAACGGAACCATTGTTTCCACGGGCACCAGCGATGGAAATGGCAACATCACCTTTCAACCGAAGCTGAACTTCACGGCGCCGGGCAGTTATACCTACATAATAGAAGAACAGAGCAGCACCGGTTACCCTGAGGTCACTTTCGACACGAAGCAGTATCGTATGACAGTTTCTGTGGGCGTGGAGGGAAGCGGAACGCCGATTTACGGTGGGACCATGGCCCATAACCTTAAGATTGCGTCGATTACAAGGTCGACGTCCACAGACGGGGGTGTGAGCTGGTCGACGCCTGTCGATGTCACAGTTCCCGCGGCGGTGAACTCCACTGTTACGCTCCCCGCCGCAGCCAGCGGTCTCGCCTTTGCAAATATCGCCGCCGACACCACGTCCGTTTCTGTGCAAAAGACCTGGAGCGACTGTAATGCAGCCGGTTCGATCCGGGTACAGCTTTACGCGGACGGGACGGCATACGGTGATCCAGTCGTGATCACAGCAGATGACGACTGGTTCCACCTCTGGACGCATCTTTTGAAATACAGCAAAGGCGGTACGCCAATTGTTTATACAGTCAATGAAATTCCGATCAACGGTTATGACAGCACAGTGAAGGAGGGCACGCCGCCTACGGAGACGATCAGCACAACGTCACAGAGCTGGGCAAAAGTCACATCGTTCCAAGACGGCGCCACCTATCTGCTGACCGGCAGCGGCGGCGCTTTGGCCAACACCAGCGGGGACCTGCTTTCATGGGCGGCAAATACCAGCGGCGATGCGGCAAATACGCCGCTTACCTCCGAGTGGGTCGCTTCAGCGAAAACCGGTGGTTCTTTCCAGCTGACGAACAGGAGCAGTGGGCGCGTCCTGAAGTTTGTAAACACCGGAACTGCCTGGGCTGTCCGCGCTTATGCCAGCGGGGATCCCACAACGGCCTATGATTCAGCGTTCACCTATGTTGGCTCTCAGCTCCGCAGCTCGCCGAGCGGATGGTACTTTGACAGTGCCTTCAATTATGGGTGGACCAGCAATGCTCCTATTTTCACGCTCTATAAGTTGAATAGCACAGTGACTGTGACTACCACGCCGGTGAGCGACAAGCACTTCAACATCATCAACACCGCCAGTGCGCCCGTTTACGAGCTTCCAGACACAGGAGGAAGTGGCACACGGTTGTATCTTCTTGTCGGGTTGGTTCTGATCGCCGGTAGTTCTTTCGCCGGATTCATTTGGAAACGCAGACAGAGGAGGTGGGGAGGAATATAACCTACATGAACCTATATGTTGCATCAAAGTAGAATATGCAAATACATTCAAATATTGAAAGGAGATAAAAAAATGAAAAAAACGAGAAAAATACTATCACTGATTCTGGCACTCTCGCTGGTGTTGGCGATGGGCGTCAGTGCCTACGCCGCGGATAGTTATACTATAACAGTCAACAACAGTAGCCCAGGACATACGTACGAGGCGAGTCAGGTCTTTACGGGCGACTTGAATGCGTCTGGGGTTCTCTCTAATATCAAGTGGGGAGCCGGTATCAACAGCGCCGCTTTACTGACCGCATTGAAAGCGGATGCTACGGTTGGAACGTATTTCACTGATTGCACAACGGCAGCCGATGTTGCAGCCGCAATGGATGGACTTGTCAATGATTCCACTCAAGCAAAGGCCATTGCCCAGATCGTTGGCAGCCACTTGAGTACGAGCATTGCCGGCACCAGCGTTGAAGGCACCAACACGTACACGATCTCGCCCCTGGCCGCAGGCTATTATTTAGTCAAAGACCGGGATGATTCCGTGAACAGTGAAGGAGATTTCTACACCAGATTCATCCTTGAGGTAGTCGGGGACGTTTCAATCACTCCCAAAGGCGAGATCCCTACTGTCACCAAAAAGGTCAAGGATGTCAATGATTCCGTAGAAAACTCATCCACCGGTTGGCAGGACAGCGCGGATTATGACATTGGAGACGCCATCCCCTTTGAGCTCACAGGTACACTTCCCACCAACTACGATGATTATTCCTCATATACCTATATTTTCCACGATACCATGTCTATGGGTTTGACATTGAATCCTGGCGATATCAAGGTTTTTGCGGATGGTGTTAAGATTGATGCCAGCAAATACACAATAGTCACCACCGGCCTGGCGGATGACTGTACTTTTGAGGTGCGGTTTGCAGATTTGAAAACCATTTCTTCCATCACCGCTGACAGTGAAATTGTCATTGACTACACGGCTACCTTGAACAATAATGCAGTTCTTGGCTCGGATGGCAACCCCAACTTGGTTTCACTGGAGTACTCCAACAACCCGAATATCAATGGCGAGGGTGACACCGGCAATACCCCCAAGGACACCGTCATCGTCTTTACCTACAAGACCGTCATCAACAAGGTTGACAAGGATAATGTTGCCCTGACCGGTGCTGAGTTCATACTCCAAAAGTACATTGCGGCAACCGATTCATGGACCAATGTCACAGTTACAAAGAATACTGCGGGTACGACCTTTACGTTCTCCGGTCTTGATGACGGCATTTACCGACTGACTGAGACGGTGACTCCTTCAGGCTACAACACCATTGACCCCATCTATTTCAACATCAAGGCGACACACGATACGTCATCGGATATGCCTGCACTGACTAGTCTTTCTGCGGATCAGTCCGATGCCAGTGGAAGCATTCTCACCAGCGGAATAGCTGCTACCTTTGTCACGAGTACGACTGAAGGCAGTATTACAACAAGTATTGTAAACAATACCGGCGCGACGCTGCCATCCACCGGTGGCATCGGTACCACGATTTTCTATATTTTAGGTGCCACGATTATGGCGTCTGCGGCGATTCTGTTTGTGGTCAAAAGGAAACGCCCCGCTATGAAAACCAATCAGTAATAAGCTGCTGTTTGTACTAACCCCCGGGACAGATCGGCATGTCCATCCGTTCCGGGGAATAACAGCACTGTCTGATACGATGAAAACAACGACAGGGAGAGCTTGATGAAAAAACATCTGCCGACAATCATATTTGTTCTGATTTTTTTAATAGGGCTCTCAGTACTATTATATCCGGTAATCAGTAATTACATCAATTCCATTCATCAGTCCCAGGCGATTGCTGATTATGTGCATGTGGTGGATCGCTGCTCCAAGAAAGACATCCAAAAAGAATTTTCTATGGCGAACCATTACAATGCAGTGCTTCGTGAAACACCGGAGGCGTTTTATGAACCAAAACGGATAGACGGCTATGAGGATATCCTCGACGTGAGTGGCACAGGTATCATGGGTTACATCAATATTGACAAAATCAATGTTAAGTTGCCAATTTACCACACCACGGACGAAAACATCCTGCAGGTGGCTGTGGGGCATTTGGAGGGCACAAGCCTGCCAGTGGGCGGAGAGGATACCCACTGCGTGCTTTCTGGGCACACGGGGCTTCCAAGTGCCAAGCTTTTTTCTGATTTGGATAAGTTGGAAATTGGTGACATCTTCGTCATTATGATTCTTGATCGGAAGTTTACCTACAAAGTCGATCAGATCAAAGTTGTTCTTCCCACAGAGGTGGACGACCTTCAGATTGTGGATGGTGAGGATTATTGCACTTTGATGACCTGCACGCCATACGGAATTAATTCACACCGGTTGCTGGTACGTGGAACGCATATAGAGAATGGAACAGAGGCGCCGGAGAAATCTGGCAACACTGGCACATTTCGTTTTATGCTATTCACCATTGCGGCACAGATTTTGTTGATACTGTTTATTGTGCTAATGGGAAAATACCGCAGAGGTAAGGCGAATGAAAAAAAGAAAAAATAGAATCATTATAGCCATCGTCATCATGCTTGCCACAGTAGCAGCTTTAGCGTGCCCTGCAATGGCTTCGGACAGCGGCGCGATTGACTTGACGCAGAATGGCTCCATCTCGGTCACCTTGCAGGATGGTGAAAACAGGGGTCCTGTTTCCGGTGCGGAGATTACGCTTTATCGGGTTGCGGAAGCAACCATTTCTGGATATCAGTTGTCATATGTTTTTACCGATGATTTCAAGGGATGTGGGATGAAGCTCGACAATCTGAGACAGGACGGATTGGAGACGCATCTCGTCACATATGCAAATACGCAGGGTCTATCAGGCATTGCCACAATAAAGACGGACACAAATGGATCGGCCAACTTTTCGAATCTTGAAACGGGCCTTTATCTCGTGCAGCAGACGAAAAACACCAAGGGTTTCTATTCCATGGAGCCGTTTCTTGTATCGATGCCCATGACTGTTGATAACGAATGGGTATATGACGTGGATGCCAGCCCCAAGGTGGAAGAAAATACGGACGCTTCGACAACTCAATTAACAGTCCGAAAGGTGTGGGTCAGCGATGGAATCGCCACCCCAAAATCCGTGACTGTTGCACTGTTGCGCAACAATGTGGCTTTCAAAAAGGTAGTGCTGAACGCGGCAAATGACTGGACGTATACTTGGGAAGGACTGAACAATGACTATACGTGGGATGTCGCCGAGTTAGGAGTTCCCCGGAACTATACAGTCAGTTATCATGAGAACGGCAGCATTGTCACAATCACGAATACAAGTACAGTAGGAAATCCAGAAGAGCCAGGCCCGAAAAACCCGGGAGAAACGGATGAATTCCCATTGATTCAGACGGGTCAGCTAAACTGGCCCATCCCGGTCCTTGGTGGACTTGGCATTCTTCTGCTTGCTGTTGGGTTTGCATTATCGAAAAAGAACAACAGCCATGACTAAAAAGATCGAAATCGTGGTTGTAATTCTTGGTGTAATGTTGATTGCGGCGGCAGCGTCGATGCTCATATATAATCACATGGAAGACATAAAAGCGGGAGAAGCGGCACAAGCGCTACTGCCGGAGCTGAAACAAGTGATTGACAATACCGGAGCTGTGCAGCCGCCCGAAATGGCGACTGTTGAGATTGAAGGATATGACTATATTGGATATCTATTCATCCCAAAATTGAAAATGGAGCTACCAATCATGTCCGAATGGGATTATAACCGACTAAAAATCGCGCCGTGCCGCCAGTTTGGTTCTGTATGGACCGATGATTTGGTAATTGCCGGGCATAACTTTTCCCGGCATTTTGGGTCGCTTTCGAAGATTACCGTGGGGGATGCGGTGGCGTTTATAGATGTGAACGGCAAGCCTTTCAACTATATTGTTTCAGACATCAAGAGAGTGATGCCCACTGAGGTTGACTGGGTGAAGCATAGCGGGTATGATCTGCTTCTATATACCTGTACGTACGGCGGCAAAAGCCGTCAGGTGATTTGCTGCAACCGAACGGAAAACTGACAGGAGGAAAAACAGAAAAGCAGGATGCTTAGTCTATTTGACTTCGTATCCTGCTTCTTCAATTGCACTTTTCATTTGATCGAAGGTCGCTGCTTCGCCATGTTCTACGGTTGCTGTTTTGGATTGCAAATCCACGTCTACGGCGACGACGCCTTCTACCTCCCTCAATGCGCGGTTCACGGCATTGACACAATGGGAGCATGACATACCTTCGATGTTGATCACGGTTTTCATTGGACCGTCCTCCAATTTCCATCTTTCGATTTATGCGTACATTATACCCACATGTATTTGATAATAACAACCTCGTTTTGAAAATAGTTGAATCTTTTTTGCGACCATTTATAATGAAGTCAATGGGAGGTATATTTATGAAACAGGAAAACCTATTATTATTGATATCATTGTTGATATTAAGCCCGGTAGTTGTTGTTTTTTTAATGGGAAGCATGGGAGGGGTCTTGGGAGATGGAGATGTGAATATCATCGTAGTCGGCATCGCCATTCTCTGTGACGTGGTCATTGGTTGCACCGCTATTTTATTGGGCGCAATCCATCGATTGATGGATAAACAGGATTGAACCTGGGCCGTCGCTTCCCCTCCCCGTAGGGGGCGCTGCCCCCTTTCGGCGCCAGAGCGCCGTGTCCGTCACCCTGGCTGTCACCCCCGAAGTGGTTTTCCGCCGGCTTCTGATTAACTACCAGCGGAATATGAATCCGGCTCAACTTGGGGAAGGAATCCTTCCCCGAACCCTATCCGGCCGCAGGTCCAAATCCTACCATTCCAAACAAAAAGATAGAAACACCACACAGAGTGTGGTGTTTTTTTCTTTGGTCGGGACGACAACGCTCGCCGCTTCGCGACTCGCTCCGACTCGCGGTATCCAGAGTTGGATACCGCTCCCTGCTGTCCGGATTTACATTCCGGCTGAAGCCGGGCAAATCAGGCAGTCTTTTCACCTGCTCCGCAGGTCCAAATCCTACCTCATCTTGACAACAATAAAAAGAAGGTGATTGCACCACCTTCTTTTTATTGTTGGTCGGGACGACAGGATTTGAACCTGCGGCCTATTACTCCCGAAGCAATCGCGCTACCAAGCTGCGCTACGTCCCGAAACAATAAGTATATTATACACATGGCGGCAAGAAAAAAAAGATAAAAAAACAAAATAAGTGGAAAAGATTTTTCAAAATAATGTACAATAGAAACATATGTATAAGTAAAAGGAGATATGAATATGGCCAAGATTACTACACTAAAATTAAAGGAAATGAAAGAGAAGGGCGAAAAGATCAGCATGACCACGGCCTATGATTTTCCAACAGCCTGCATGGTGGAAAAATCCGGTATTGAAATCATTTTGGTGGGCGACTCCCTGATGATGACGGTACTCGGCGACGATTCCACCGTGGCCTGCACCATGGAGCAGATGATCCATCATATCAAGCCGGTTGTATTGGGCGCACCCACCCCCATGATTGTTGGGGACATGCCCTTCGGCTCCTATAATATTTCAAAGGAACAAGGAATTTTGAACGCCACAAGACTGATGAAGGAAGGCCGCTGTGATGTCATCAAGCTGGAAGGCGGAAAAGATATTGCAGATACGGTGAAAGCCATCGTGGATGCTGGAATTCCAGTAATGGGACACATTGGGCTGACGCCTCAGACGGTTTCCAAACTGGGCGGATTCAAGATCCAGGGGAAGGGTGATGCGGCCAAAAACGTGCTGGATGACGCTCTGGCGTTGCAGGAAGCGGGCGCTTTCGCAATCGTCCTGGAATGTGTTCCTGAAGAACTGGGAAAATTGATCACCGAGAAATTGGATATCCCGACCATCGGCATCGGCGGCGGTCGATACACAGACGGACAAGTGCTGGTGTTCCACGACATGGTTGGCCTGTTCGAAAAATTCCTGCCCAAATTCGTCAAGCAATACTTGAACCTGGCTCCTGAAATTGTGAAGGCTTTGGAAACCTACAAGGCGGACGTGAAATCCGGCGCTTTCCCCGAAGCACAACACACATTTGGCGGCGTTACGGAAGAAGAACTGAAAAGACTGTATTAAGAACACGATCAAAGGAGCGGACATGAAAATTGCCATTGTCGGCGCGGGAGCCATGGGATGTCTCTACGGCGCCAAGCTATCGACCTTAAATGAAAATCAAGTCTTCCTGTTGGATGTCTGGCAGGAGCATCTGGATGCCATCAACCGTGATGGAGTGCAAATGGAGGAAGACGGCGAATTCCAAACTTACCGGAACGTCAAGGCGTTTGGAGAGGCCGGCCAAGTGGGACCGGTGGATCTTGCCATTGTGTTTGTCAAGTCGACCATGACCAAAGAGGCCATGAAAGCGAATAAGCCACTATTGGATCAAAACACAGCCATCCTCACTCTTCAAAACGGTTTGGGCAATGTGGACGCCATTTGCGAGGTGGTGCCATCCAATAATGTTTTAGCGGGGACCACGGCGCACGGCGCAACCATGTTGGGACCGGGCAAAATGAGGCATGCCGGAAAAGGAAAGACCATCATCGGTGAACTTTCCGGACAACAAACCTCCCGGGTCAACGAAATCGCCCGCATGTTCACGGAAGCCGGACTGGAAACCGAAACGTCAGACAACGCAATCGGCCTGATCTGGGGCAAACTGCTGAGCAATGTGGGACTCAATGCAATCACGGCCATCACCGGACTTTTGAACGGGCAGATTCTGGACTATCCGGAAACGGAAGAACTGATGACGCTGGCGGTTCTGGAAGCCAAGGCGGTGGCGGACGCCAAAGGTGTGCGGCTTAGCTATGATGACGCGGTGGAGCACACCCGTGCCCTTTGCAAAGCGACGGCACCCAACAGGTCTTCCATGCTGCAGGACGTGTCCAACGGCAGGAAGACGGAAATCGACATGATCAACGGCGCCATCGTCAGGGAAGGCCGTGCCTTGGGCATCGCCACACCCATCAATCTGGCGTTGACCAACCTGATCAAAACCATCGAACAAAAAAAATAAACATAACAACCAAAATGATACTGCAGATTTGAAGAAACCAAAGCAGACACTTTTCGGTCATTTCATTGATGAAACATACGGAGTGCAGCAAATGGAAAAGAAAATGCAACAAACAAAGCCCTTGGCGGACTTGATTTTTGCCAACGGCTCGGTTGTCACTGTGGATCCGGCGGATCGCATCTGTCAGGCGGTGGCCACCAAAGGAAACAAAATCATATACGTCGGCTCGTCTGAAGAAGCGATGGCATATAAAGGGCAGGACACAAGAGTCATTGACCTCTCAGGCAAAAGCCTGGTGCCGGGATTCATCGACAGCCATTATCATCCGATTCTAAATGGGTTTTTTGGCGATGACGAGCATGCGTCCATCATCGACATTTCCATCAAAAATTGTCCCACCATCGGAGACATCCTCAGCATGGTCAAGAAAGCGGCGAAAAATCGGCCCCAAGGCACTTGGATTTCCATGATGGGATATAATCAAAACAGCATTGCCGAAAAAAGGCATGTGACCCGGGAGGAATTGGACCAGGCGGCTCCGCACCATCCGGTGCAGTGCATGCATATCAGCGGCCATGTGTCCATCTACAACAGCATGGCCTTGTCAACCATCGGGGTTTCCACTCCCGCCGACGCGGCCAAGTATCCCAAGAATGAAATCGAAGTCCATGAAAATCGTTTGACTGGGCTGGTGTACGACCATACCCATTTTTTGCTATGGAGCAAAGTCGGATATACCCGGGAACAACAATACAAGGCGGCCATGAAATCCAATGGGCTGCTGCTTCGAAACGGCATCACCTCCGTCCATGACGCAGGGGAGTGCGGGGAGGTTTCCTATCAGCTGATGAAGGAGCTTTGCGAGAAGCGTATTTTCAAACCCCGGTCCTCCATGATGATCCACAGCATCTTCGGGAAGCCTTTTTCTCTGGCGGAGAACAAAGCCTTCATTGAAGGCGGGCATCTCAGCGGGGAGGGCAATCCCTATTTTCGATTCGGCGCCTGCAAGTTCATGATCGACGGAGGCACCAGCGCTCCATCTTGCGCCACACGAAAACCCTATTCCCATGACCCTTCTTTGCCGGGCATCCTTGGATGGACACGGGAGGAGACCGCGGATTACATTGAATACATACACAAGGCGGACTGCCAGGCGACAGCCCATGCCGTGGGAGATCTGGCGGTGGAGTTCATGGTGGAAGGATACGAAAAAGCCATGGCGGCATATCACCGGGAGGATCCCAGACATCGGATTGAACACTGTGCCATCGTGGATCAGAATCTGATCGACAGAATGGCCAAGCTGGAAATCTGCCCGAGCCTCAACCCGGGATTCCTCAATTGGAACGGCAGCAATTATGTGAAATTCTATGGACCGGAACGGATGAAGGATTTCATCGCTCTTCGATCCATGATCGACGCCGGCGTGCGGGTTTCCATCTCCAGCGACGCCCCATCGGGACCTATGGAGTCCATGACCCTTTTGGATGCCGCGGTGAATCGCATCGACCGGACCACCGGAGAAGTGCTGGACCAGACTCAGTGCATCACCCTGCCGGAGGCCCTCAGGCTGTACACTTACAACGGAGCCATCGCCACAGGGGAAGAAAAAATCAAAGGAAGCATCGAAGTTGGAAAGCTGGCGGATTTTGCCGTGCTTTCCCGGGACATTTCCACCACTTTACCTCAGCAAATCAGAGAAGTAAAGATTGAAATGACGGTAATAGATGGTATAATCGAGTATGAAGAGCCTACTTCGTAACTGACATGGTTTAGCGTTTTAATAAGAAGAGACTTATTTGTTATTATGAAAGGAAGAGAAAATGGAAAAAGAAACAAAGGGCATAAAATATGCCACATCGTTCAGAGAACAGTTGACCGTTCGCGGAATGATAATCGGCTCCATCGGCTCTATGGTTCTCACTTGCAGCTCCATGTATGTGGCGCTGAAACTGGGTGCTTTGCCGTTCCCGATCATCTTCGTTGCGTTGGCATCGATGTTCTTCCTCAAAATTATGGGTAAATCCAACATCAATGAAATCAATGTTACCCATTCCGCCATGTCTGCAGGCGCCATGACCGCAGGTGGACTTGCCTTTACCATTCCGGGCATCTACATGTTGGATCCGGGCGCTGATGTCAGCTTCCTGGATTTATTGTTGGTTGTGCTTGGCGGCGTTCTCCTTGGCTTGATTTTTACCGCACTCATAAGAAAATATTTTGTCGAGACCAAAGATTTGTCGTTCCCAATGGGCCAGGCGGCAGCTGAAACCCTGATCGTCGGAGACGAGGGCGGGAAAAAAGCGATTACTCTATTCTCATCACTTGGCATTGCGGCGGTCTGGACATTCTTCAGAGACAAACTTCTCATTATTCCATCCCTTCTGCCCGGCAGTGCCACAACATCCAAACTGGCCGCAACCTATGGTGTGATCCCCGCAATCTGGGCATCGCCCATGCTCATATCCGTTGGATATATCGTTGGACCGGTATTTATCGGGGTTTGGTTTCTGGGCGCGATTCTAGGCAACTTCGGCATCGTCGTCGGCGGTGTGAACTGGGGTTGGTGGGATCTTGCGGCCGCCAATGGCATCAAGTCCTCTCTTGGTATCGGCCTCATGGTCGGCACCGGCGTGGGCATCATTGTCAAAGGCATCTTGCCTAAAGCCAAAGAAATCTTTGGACCGATGTTCAGCAAAAACAGCTTCGGCAATGACGGAAGCATTGTAAACCTCAGATGGGCTCCCATCCTGATGGTTCTTCTGGTTGTCCTTTATACTTTTGTAACCGGCATGCCTTTCTTTGCAAGCGTCATAGCGATTCTTGGCGTTTGGTTGGCTACTGCCATGTCCGCCCAGACAGTTGGACAGTCTGGTATCAACCCCATGGAAGTGTTCGGCATCATTGTTTTGCTGGCGGCCAAAGCGGTTTCGGATATTGGACAAACGGAAGCCTTCTTTGTTGCGGCCATCGTTGCAATCGCCTGTGGTTTGGTAGGCGATGTCATGAATGACTTCAAGGCAGGCTACATATTGAGAACCAATCCCAAAGCCCAGTGGTTTGGCGTCTGTATCGGCGGTATCGTCGGCGCATTCACAGCGGTTGCGATTTTCTATGTGATTTTGGTTGCCTATGGCCCCGAAGCTTTCGGCGCTCAGGACGGTTTCATCGCACCTCAGGCGGGTATGGTCGCAGCCATGGTTGGCGGCATCCCCAATCTGACCTGGTTCCTCATTGGATTGGTCGCAGCCATCATCCTTTATGTCATCAACTTCCCGGTCATGACCTTGGGACTTGGCGTTTATTTGCCGTTCTATCTGTCCGCCACCGCATTTGTCGGCGGTCTGGTACGATTCATTGTCATGAAAGCATTCCCCAAATATGAAGAAAGAGGCACAGGAAGCATCATTGCATCCGGCCTATTGGGCGGCGAAGCTGTCGTCGGCGTCATCATCGCGTTGACCCAGGCGATTCCCGCACTGCTTTCACTTAAATAGCCATACGTTTTTTACCGAGTAGGGCACCCCGGTTTTCGGGTGTGCCCTTCCCTTTTTCAGCGAGGAAAAGAAAATGAAAGAAATAAAAATTTCCGAGATCAACGGAATTAAAATAGGACATGCCCAGGATGTGGAGGGTGCCACAGGATGCACCGCCATCATCTGTGAAAAAGGTGCATGGGCTGGCGTGGATGTGCGAGGCGGCGGCCCGGCTTCAAGGGAAACGGAACTGCTTAAGCCGGTGAATCTGGTGGAGCAAATCCACTGCGTCATGTTGTCCGGTGGAAGCGCCTATGGCCTGGCAGCCGGAGACGGAGCGATGACCTATCTGGAAGAAAAAGGCGTGGGGTTCGATGTGGGTGTGGGCGTAGTTCCCATCGTCTGCGGGGCGTCCCTGTTTGATTTGGTTGTCGGCAGCCCCAAGTCAAGGCCGGACCATGCCATGGGATATGCGGCATGCCAAAATGCCGACAAAATGGACCCGAAACGTCCGGTTGCCCAAGGCAATGTGGGCGCGGGAACCGGCGCGTCCGTCGGAAAGTATCTTGGCGTGGACACCATGATGAAAAGCGGCCTGGGCACATACTGCGTGGAAGTGGGCGGCGTAAAGTGCGGTGCAATCGTAGCCGTCAACGCATTGGGAGATATCATCGACATCGAAACCGGAAGCACCATCGCCGGAATTATGACGCCTGACAAGTCGACTCTTTCCAGCACCTTCGAAACCATGATGGGTGAAATGTCCGCCACTCGAAATGTGTTTAGCGGAAACACCACCATCGGTTGCCTGGTCACCAACGCCAAACTCAACAAAACCCAGTGCAACAAACTGGCTTCGATAGTCCACAACGGGTATGCCATGGCCATTCGCCCTGTGCACACCTCTGCAGACGGGGACACCATCTTCGTGATGGCGACCGGCGAAGTGGAAGTCTCTCCGGACGCGCTGGGCGCTTTGGCGACAAGAGTCATGGCCAAGGCGATCAACAACGCGGCGCTGTCAGCCGAGCCGGCCTATGGGCTCAAAGCAGCCAGGGATTTTCAAAAATAACAGCAACAGACCACAAAAGGGATTAACGATATAAATGGACCAGCGAAAAAGGAGACTCATGGAAAAGAAAGGCATCAAAGGCACAACTGCCGGCATCAAAGGCATATCGATAGGAATCATAGGCGGAGCGCTGTTGGCTTTTTGCATCATCATATATTTTGTGACGACAGGACAATCAGCGGGATTTGACGATCCGTTGCGCCAAGCCATTTATGGAATGCGCACCGCCGGCCTGAACACATTGATGGAAGCCATCACCTATTTGGGCAATTGGCAGTCCATTGTTGTGCTCTGCCTTCTCCTTTTGGCTTATGACAAAACCAGATTGATTTACGGCGTCCCGGTGGCATCCATCGCGCTGGTCGAGACCTGTCTGAACAAGGTGATCAAGACCATCATTGAGCGGAGCCGTCCCGAAGATGTGCTGCATCTCATCAACCAAAGCGGTTATGCGTTCCCCAGTGGCCATTCGGCGGCGAGCATGGCGGTGTATGGCATGCTGCTTTTTCTGGTCCTGACCCATATGGAAAACAAAAAGACAGCCCGATGGCTGTCTGCACTCATGATTTTCCTCATTGTTTTCATTGGGTTCAGCCGCATCTATCTGGGGGTCCATTATCCGACGGATGTGCTGGGCGGATGGATGGAAGGCTTGGCTCTCCTTGGAATCGCCGCCATGATTTTGGCTCGGTTCAATACCGAAGGCAGGACGCCAGATGACGGAACGAATCCAGACTGACATTGCGGACCCGATGATTGGCGTACTGGGGCACAGCGATGATACTGACAAGAACATGAGTCATGTTCTTGTTTTTTTTGGTCAAGGTTGCCCTTTCGCGGACCGATTCAACACTGCCGATCCGGAGAAAAACACGGTTCTTGGTGAACCCGCCTGAGACCAGAGAAACCTGTGAGGCGTCTGCGTGTATTCCTGTATGGCGATACTCCATGGCTACGGATGCCGCGGTGAAGAGAAGAAGCACCAATCCCAGCATCCACAGGGAATCTTTGAACGGCAGGGAAATGCCGTGGGCTGCAGGAACCAGCACCACAGCCAAGGTGGATGCGAACAGGACCACAGCAAGCAAGAACCTTGGACACAGGAAAAAATAGGGAAGCGCCCGGGTTTCCGGCTTGGTGTAGACTTCCGGAACCTCCACTTCGGGCACATGTCCCTTGAGAAATCCGATCAACTCTTTTTGACGCATCAAGGGAAAGAGCAGGGCGTCCTTGGGCGCGTTGTCTTCTTCAAGGCTGAATCCGGCCACGAAGACGTAGACCATTCCCATGTGGATCCGATCCATGAGGAAGGATTGCTTGAAGCTGATTCCGCTGATCTTGTCCTTCATGATGGTATGGGTTTTTCTGGTCAGAAGACCATATTCCACAAAAATGGAGTCCGACCGGTTGGTGATGACAAATCCAAAATATTTTAGGGTTGAAAGCAAAACACCTGCGACAATCCCCACCAGATAAAGAGCGGCCAGAACCAAAAGGACCAGCCGGATGCCGTCCAGCTTTTGAAACCATTCAAAGATATATTGCTGACCGTCCACCGATTCATGAAAAAATAGCTGGGATCCAAAGGTGATGACCACGGCTGCGCCGGACAGGACCTGGAACATCATCAACCCTTTGGACTGGAGCAAACCCATCATGATGAGTTCGCCAATAGTGGCGGCCCGGCGGGACAAGATTTTTTCATTATCATCGTCCTGCCGATGGAAAACATCCGCAGTTGGATAAGCCGCGTCATCTCCCATAGGCACAGTGGAGTGCGTCGACCCTTCGCCGGCATTTCGCGTCTTGCGACCCATGAGCAGGGCCTTGGCGTCCAGCGCTGTTTCCGACTTCAGCGCGAACTGAACCTTTGTCTGGTTTCCCCGGATGCTGGCGGCGTTTTCAACGTTGACCATATAAACCCCCATCACCTGAAAAATCAAACTCTGTGTGAAGTCCACGCTGGTGATGGTGGTGAGGGGGATTTCGATTTTTTGTTTGTTCAGCAGACCTTTTTCGATGAAAAGCTTTTTGTCGTCGATGGTATAGGTGGTGAACAGATAACTGTACAAACGGCTCAACGGTCCCATCAGCACAACGATCGGCAGGGCCACGTTGTTCCAAAGGGCGCTGAAACTCCCCACGATGATGCAGAAAGCCAACAGGGCGATGAGCAGACCGAAGTTCTTGAAAAAGTTGAAGAAAATGATCAGAGGATGGCTTCTCCTTGGACCGAAACGAATCATTCGGATTCCTCCCCGGCGGCTGGTTGCTCCTCCAGCCGATTGTAAAGGCGGGCTCGCAGTGTCTCGCTGATTTCTCTGGCGCGTTCCTCTTGAAGCCCCACGATTTGGAAGGTGCCGCTGGCCAGCGCGATGGTCACGGTGAACAGCCCCAACTTTCGATAGATGGGCCCCTGTTCAATGGTGATATGCTGTATGCGGACGATGGGGACGATGGTGGTGCTGACAAAAAATATACCGTGGACGATTTCGACTTTTTCATCGGTCATCAGATATTTCCATTGCCTGTATTCGATGACCGGCAAAATCAGCATTCCAAGCAACCCCAGAAGCACCAACGCCCCGCCGATCAGGTAGACGGGAATCGCGGCCTCCTTCAGGTCGTCGATCAAATTGACGGCGATGCTTGCACCGACGGCGAGAATCAACAAGATGCACAGGCCGATCAACCGGCCGATCCGCCATCCGGTCAGTGCTTTTGGATCCGGCTTTTCGTAGTTCATCCCGCTATCCTCCTATAGATGGGTTCCCTGGCATGGTAAAGCTCCAGAAATTTTTGAAATCCCGGATTGCATTCCGTCTCCTTCGCTCCCTCTGCTCCCTCCGCCTGTGGGGCCTCCTGGGAAAGAAAAGCGTAAAGCGGATGCGCTTCGCTGATCGCCTTTTGCCACAACTCCTGGGGGGAAAGGTCCCGGTCTGCGACAACCACAGTGCCTTGAGCCAGTAAGGAAAGGCATTGGTCATCCAGAACGATGCCGTCGCTCACCGCGACCACCAGATTGTCCCGGTTCAGCAGTTCGGTTAAAGCTTCGTATTCTTTGTTCCGCACCTCGTGCTCTCCCATGGTCATGGCGATTCGAAGGATGCTCCGGCCGTCCTTGACCTCGATCATTTCGTTAAGAGAGACGAATTCCATATTGTGTTGCGCCGCCAAATGGCGTGCCAGACCGACCCGATCGCTGCCGATGAAGCCAGTCACAAAAATGATATTCTTTTTCATGGTATTGATTATATCATCAAAACCATTGTGCTTCCCAGCAAATTATTATAAAATTGAGCAAAAGAAAAAGGGATGGGACAGAAAGAAGGGATGAAGATGAAAGAACCAACATTAATCATTATGGCTGCCGGCATGGGCTCCCGTTACGGCGGCATGAAACAGATTGAGGCCGTGACAGACGCCGGCGAAATCATAATGGACTTTTCTTTGTACGACGCCATGATGGCGGGGTTCAAGAAGGTTGTTTTTGTGATAAAAGAGGAGATGAAGGAAGACTTCACCAAATTCATGGATGAACGGGCGGGACGCCACATGGAGGTGGCCTACGCCATCCAACGGCTGGACGATCTGCCGCCGGGATACAAGGTGCCGGACGGCCGGGAAAAACCCTGGGGCACCGGGCATGCGATCTTGTGTTGCAAGAATCTGGTCGACGGACCTTTCGCAGTGATCAATGCCGACGATTATTATGGACCCTATGGGTTCCAGGCAATCTATACCTTGCTTTCCGGGGAACGGGAAGTGGGATGGTCCGACTACTGCATGGTGGGGTATCATCTCAAAAACACCATCAGCGACGCCGGTCATGTGGCCCGTGGAGTCTGCGATGTTTCCAAGGACGGATACCTGAGGCACATTGTGGAACGTACCATGATCATGCGGGTGGATGGTGAAATCTGCTACTCCGAGGACAACGGGGACACCTGGCATCCTCTACCTGAAGATACCCCGGTCTCCATGAATTTCTGGGGATTCACTCCGTCCATGATGGAGGCGCTGGAAAAGGGGTTCCCCCAATTTCTGGATGAGACCCTCAAGAACAACCCGCTGAAAGGGGAGTACCTGATTCCCACCATCACAGGACATCTGGTCCACGAGGGCAAGGTCACCGTCAAAGTGATCCCCACCCCGGACAAGTGGTACGGCATGACCTACAAAGAGGACAAGCCCTTGGTTGCGGCGGCCCTCCAGTCATTGAAGGACAAGGGATACTATCCCAACAAGCTGTGGTAATAGAGGCGGGGTGGATATGAACATATTGGGGAAACATCAAATAGGACAGATCCAAGCGGTAAAAGCGCATTTTCAATGCGCTTTTACCTGTTTTTATCGCATAATCATGGGCCACGCCGCTTCTCTTCGAATTTGCCGGACCGGCTTTGATTTCGAACTCCACCAAAAAGGAATCAGTCAATGCAGCAAAATCTAAAAATATTGACAAAAATACTTGAGGTATTGATAATACTGATCATCTGCTATGTTCTATACGTATCGATATCAATCTTTTCATATGGAAATGTCAATGAGTTGCAACATGCAGATGCAGCGATTGTTTTGGGTGCGGCTGTTTATGGCGATAGACCCTCGCCGGTATTCCGGGAAAGAATCAACCACGGAATCTGGCTTTATGAAAACGGATATGTGGATAAACTGATTTTCACCGGTGGGAAAGGAAAAGGCTGGGTGCATTCAGATTCCAGCATCGCAAAGAACTATGCGATGGAACACAAAGTGCCCGAAAAAGATATTTTGATTGAGGAAAGCTCGACCATCACCCAGGAAAATATTTTTTATGCGACGAAAATTGTTGAAAAGAACCATTTCACCACCGTAATCATCGTGAGCGACCCCTTGCACATGAAGCGGGCGATGTTGATGGCGAAGGATGCCGGACTGGTCGCTTATTCCTCGCCAACCCCGACGACAATGTATCGTTCCACCGCCGGTAAACTCCGGTTTCTTGGGCGGGAAGTGTTTTACTATTGCGGCTATGAAATATACAGGCTATTTAATCGATAATATCAAGATAGGCGATGAGAATGAAGAAGATCATGTATTGGATATTGATTGCCCTTGGGACACTTTGTCTCCTGGACGTCGCCCTTGTGCTGATCAGGCGAACCGCGTTTCACAGCGGTACGGTTGTGTTGCTCGCCATGGGTTTTTCCCTGATTGGATTCGGAGCGCTGAAACTGGTCAGGAAGGGGAGGATATTCAAGAAACCTTGGCTGTCCAAAACGGCGACTGTATGTCTTGTGCTGCTTCTTTGTTCCTTTGCGGCCGTTGAATCCCTCATCTGGACGTCCACAAAGGATCAGAGCGACGTCAAAGTCGATTATGTGATTTTGCTGGGTGCGGGACTTCAGGGGGATAAAATATCCGAGACGTTCAAAAACCGCATCGACAGGTGCGCGGCCTATCTGGAAGCGAACCCAAAAGCCAAAGTGGTGGTGAGTGGAGGCCAGGGCGTCGGCGAGACCATCACCGAAGCGGAAGGCATGAGGCGTTATCTGATTCAACAGGGGATTGAACCGAAACGGATTATCCTCGAGGACAAGGCTACCAGCACCTACGACAACCTGGCTTTCTCCAAGGCCATTTTGGACAAGGTCGCCGGTCGAAGCCACTATACCGTACTGATCGCGACCAATGATTTTCATCTGTTCCGCGCCAAAATGCTGGCCAAAAGACTGGGTCTTTCGGCCCACGGCCTGCCGGCGGACACGTGGTGGGGCGCCTTCCCCAGCAACTGTATCAGGGAATATTTCGCCGTGGTGAAATCCTATCTGGTCGACCGGTGACCATCGGAAGGGCGCTGACGCTCTTCAATTCCTGCCAAACTCCGTCAAACCAAAAAAACCTATTGCAATTGAATGAAAGTAATGTATAATAAGTAGGCACGTGCATTTGCGCGGCAACCCCTGCGATGGCAGAACGCCATCGCCATTTAGTCCACAGGGAGGTGAATAAATGATTAATTATGAAGTAATGTTCATCGTAGATCCTATTTTGGATGATGAGAAAAAGGCCGCTGCCATCGACAACGTCAAGGCGATCATCGAGGCGGAAGGCACCATCGACAAAGTAGACATCTGGGGCATGAGAAAACTTGCTTATCCAATCCGCAAGAAAAATGAAGGCTATTATGTCGTCATCGGATTCCAGGCAGGTCCGGATCTGCCCAAAGAGCTTGACCGAAAGTTGAAGATCTTTGACGATATCATGAGACATTTGATTATCAACAAAGACGAAAAGTAGCGGAGGCCGATTATGAACAGCGTTGTACTCATAGGGAGATTGACCAAAGATCCCGAAGTAAGATACACCGGGGACCAGATGGCTGTGGCAAGTTTCACAGTGGCCATCGACCGTCCACAGCGGGCTGACAAGGAAAAACAAACAGATTTTCCAAGAGTCACCGTATTCGGCAAGCAAGCCGAAAGCTGTGAGCGATTCCTCAAAAAAGGCCGGCTCGTCGCCGTCGAAGGACGGATTCAGACCGGCAGCTACACCAACAAGGACGGTCAAAAAGTCTACACAACCGACGTGGTTGCCAATAGAGTTGAATTCCTTGAATGGGGAGACAAGTCCGAATTCAAATCCGGTGCTGGCCAAACCAGAGCCGAGGAAGGCATTCCAGCCGGATTCCAGGTCATCGATGACGATGATATTCCATTCTAAAGAGAAAGGAGATTTTATCCATGATTGATAACAAAAGACGTGGCGGCGGCTTCAGAAAAAAGAAAGTATGCCAATTCTGTGCCGACAAATCAGAAACCATAGATTACAAAGACGTTGAAAAGCTCCGAAAGTACGTTACCGAGAGAGGCAAGATTTTGCCCAAGAGAATCACCGGTACCTGTGCGATGCACCAAAGAGAAGTGACCAAAGCCATCAAGAGAGCAAGAATCGTCGCATTGCTGCCTTATACAGCGGACTGATTCAAAGCAACCTTTGTGATTCGACCGAAACAACGAGAAGCGGGACATCCCGCTTCTTTTATTTTATGGATAACATCCGGCCCATATGGTATAATATTATGGCGAATCAGCAAACAAAAAGGAGCATTATGTACACAACTTTTATTGTATTTGGCATCATTCTATTTCCCATCCCGGCCTTGGTCCGGTGCATCCGGAGAGGATTGAACCCCTACGCGGGTGTGATGGATGGGTTCATCTCCGTCGGCATCGGCACCCTGGCGATTTTCATTTACGCCAGTCTGGCCGGCACCAGTGTGTCAGCCGAGATTCAGACGGCGATCAATGCCTATATTCCCCTTCTGACCCAGAACATGCCGGGGCAGGAGGACGTAATCAAACAAAGTTTTGATTTGGCCAGTTCCATGTTCCCATCCTCAGTATTGCTGATGGGTGTGGTGGCGAGTTATCTGGAATATTTGATACTCAGCAAAATCATCAAGAACGGGGATCGTGGCGCTTGGCAGATGGCCAGACTCCGGGAGTTCACGTGGCCCAGAAACAGCGTCTACGGCTGGCTTGTGATTTTCCTGCTGTCATGGTTGGTCGAGTTGACCGGCCTACATGGCGGCGACATTGTGATGCTCAACATCCAAAATCTGTTTGAAGCCGCTTTTGCCTTGCAAGGCACCTCATTTCTGCTGATGCTTTTTCTAATGAAGCGGGTCCCCAAAGGGATTTCGGCGGTGGTGGCGATTCTGGCCTGGATTGTGCCTTTCGGAAAGTCATTGTTGTTCCTCATGGGCATTGCGGACATCATCCTGGGTCTTCGGCTTAGAATCGTGTCAAAATAGATTCCGGCATTTCCACATGGAGGTGACCACCAACATATCACAAAGATAACACAATAAGGTGTTAGAATAACTGTTAAACTGAGAGAAGGAATAGGGATATGATAGTCATATTATTAAAGGATTTAAAGGGGACCGGCAAGGCCGGAGACGTGGTGAAAGTCAGCGACGGTTATGCCAGAAACCTCCTGATTCCCAAAGGCGTGGCCAGGGAAGCAACTGAGGGCAATGTTCGAAGCCTCGAAAAACAAAAGGCGTTGGCCGCCCAAAAGGAAGAAGAAAACCGAAGCAAGGCGATGGAAGCCGCCGAGCGTATCAATACCTTGACAGTACAAATTGTCACCAAAGGCGGGGAAGGCGGCCGTCTGTTTGGCTCCATCACTTCCAAGGATATCGCCGATGCCCTGAAAGAACAGCACCAGATTGAAGTGGACAAGAAAAAAATCGTTCTGGACAGTCCCATCAAGGTCGCCGGAGAAACGGACGTTTTGGTCAAAGTTTATCCTGAAATTTCAGGCAAGCTGCACGTTGTCGTTTCTGTTCAGTAAGTAATGAACCGGGAATCCGGTCAGGAGAAGCATCATGGAAAGAATCCCTCCCCATAATGAAGAAGCCGAACGGTCGGTTCTGGGCGCAGCCATGCTGGACAAGGATGCCCTTTATGATGTGCTGGAAGAAGTCCGTTCCAAGGATTTTTACAACCAAAACCACAAAGAAATATTCGAGGCCATCAGTGATCTGAGCCGACGCAACGTCGCGGTGGATGTGCTGACGGTTTCTGAAGAACTCAAAAAGCGAAACGTTCTGGAGATGGTCGGTGGACGAGGCTACGTCGCCACCCTGTCCGGTGAGGTGCCCACCACCTCCAATGCCAGAGAGTACGCCAAAATCGTATCTGAAAAGGCGGCTCTCCGCAATTTGATTTCTACCGCAGGTGAAATACTGGAGAAAAGCTATGGGGACAGTCTGGAGGCTGAGCAGGTTCTGGATTTTGCCGAAAAGGCCATTTTCGAAGCCTCACAAAACCGACAGGCCAAGGACATGACGCCTCTCAAGGAGGTGCTCATGGAGAACCTGAACCAGATCGACGAATGGTCCAAAAACAAAGGCGGCATCATCGGGGTGACCAGCGGCTTGGTGGACCTGGACGCCCGCACATCGGGATTCCAGCGGTCCGACCTGATTATCCTGGCGGCCAGACCTTCAATGGGCAAGACGGCCTTTTCCCTCAGTGTGGCCCAGCAGGCGGCGCTCAAGGCCAATGCCAAGATTTTGTTTTTCAGCTTGGAGATGTCCAAGGAACAACTGGGCATGCGTCTGTTGTCCATGGAATCCAGAGTGGATGCCCAAACCCTCAAAAGTGGTGATTTCGGCCGGGAAGAATGGGATCGTATCACCATGGCGCTGGACACCTTAGGCAAAGGGGACATCACCATCGACGCCACTCCCGGCATACGCATCATGGAGATCAAGAACAAGTGCAGAAGACTCAAGGCCGAAAAAGGCTTGGATCTGGTCATCATCGACTATCTTCAGTTGATGGAGCATGAAGGGCGATCGGAAAGCCGGCAGCAGGAAATCACAGCGATTTCCAGAGGACTCAAACAATTGGCACGGGAGATGAACTGCCCCATTCTGGTTTTGTCTCAGCTGAGCCGTGCGCCGGAGCAACGGGCGGAGCATCGACCGATTCTGTCGGACCTTCGGGAATCCGGCGCCATTGAGCAGGACGCCGATGTGGTGCTGTTCCTGTATAGAGATGAAGTATATAACCCGGATTCCACCGAAAAGCCTGGAATCTGTGAAGTCAATATCGCCAAAAACAGAAACGGCCCCATTGGAACCGTCGAAGTCATTTGGCAGGCGAACTACACCAGATTCGCCAACAAAAGCAAAGGAGGTTGAACCATGAAGATTACACCCGAAATGAATGTCTGTGAACTATTGGATCTTTATCCCCAACTGGAAGACGTTTTTTTGAAGCACGGTTTGCCTTGCAGAGGCTGCCCGGGCGCGGACAATGAATCCGTCGAAGAAGCCGCAAAGGCCCATGGAGTGGCTGTGGACAAGTTGATGATAAGCCTGAATTTGGCTGTGGAGCAATTATAGATGAAATTCCGGAAAGAACCGGTTCAAAGTTGCTATCTTTTGGATACCGGCGTAGAAAATATCTTTATACATGAATACATGGTTTCAGCACCGGGGGATTTTGTAAAAATCTACCTGGTGGCTTTAATGTATACGGAAATGGGTGAGGATATCGATCAAGCCGGCATCGCCAAAATGCTTTCCATTCCTGAGGAGGAAGTGGAGAAAGCCTGGGTGTATTGGGAAGGGATGGGCGTTGTCCGAAAGAAAGACGACACCATTGAGTTCGCCGTCCTTAAGGAATGCCTTTACGGCAAAAAACCCGTCAAAGAGCACGAAACACCTGTGGTGAAACCCAGCGCTGTCCTGGAAAACAAATCCCTAAAAGGGATGTACAAGTCCATTGAAAGAACCATCGGCAGGATGCTCACCGGCTCTGAAACGACGGAGATGATCAATTGGATGGATGACTTTGGCGCGACACCGGAGCTGATCGCCTATGCCTACGCCTATTGCATGACGAAGAAAAAGGACAACGTCAGATATGTGGGCGCAGTGGTAAAAGGCTGGACGTCGAACGGGTTGACCAATGTCACTGAGATCGAAAAATATCTGTCCGACAACGACCAGCGCCACTACTCCTACAAGAGGATAATGCAGGCCCTGGGATTCACACGAAATGCCACCGAAGAAGAAAAACGGCTGATCAACGCCTGGTTCGATGGACTGAACTGTGATATGGAGGACATTCTGAACGCTTGTGGAAAAACCAGCGGCATCCCCAATCCAAACATCAATTACGTGAATAAAATTCTGAACAACCAGCATGGGCGAAGCACAGCTGTTTCAGGTGGGGGGACCGGCATGACCATCACCGCCTATTATCAGTATTTGAGAGAAAAAGCCTTGGCCGATGCGGCGGAACGGCGGAATCAAGTGGTCGCCAGAATCCCCGCCATCGAGAAGATTGAAGAGTCCCTGCGTCAACGCAGTGTGGACATATCCCGGGTAATGGTCACCGGCGGGAGGGACAAGACCCTCCAAATGGACCAGCTGAAACGAGAAATTGACCGATTGACCCATGAGAAAGCGGCGCTTTTGACGGAATACGATTTCCCATCAGACTATATGGATGTGAAATATGCCTGTAGCTTATGCAAAGACACAGGCACAAAGGACACAGGGGAACAATGCGAATGCTTTGTTTCGCGAACCAAAGAAGCAAAGGAAAGAGAATGGGAAAGAACCTCCTAAAAAGACAAAAACTAGCATTATTATATAGGTGGCGGCGATTGGCACGCTCTTTCAATCAGGTCAGAAGAACCGTGGTGCGTAAAAGCGCGACGGCCTATAGGCGTTCAATGAAAAAATCATTGGCGTCGTATTCCATCACCAAACAGCGAACGCTCCATTACTATGAAGCGTTTATCCTGAAAGAAGGCCGGATAGCCACCAAGGTGGCAAATTTTGTGGATCGATTTGACGTCGCCCATGAGCGCGTGGCCACTCAAACCGAGAAGGCCGCCCACCAGGGAAATCGACGATTCCGGTTTGCGCGGATCATGATCGATCGAAAACGGTCCCAACTGCTGAAGCACTTCACCATCATTGTCATGGTGGCCATAGGTGTATTGTCACTGTTCAACTATGCAACGGGATATGAATACTCCTACAACGGCAAAGTGCTGGGCGTGGTCAAGGACCAGGAAGACGTTTACAGCGTGCTGGATGTGGCAAGCAAACAACTGTCCACAGCCCATGATGCCAATATTTCCATACAACAGAATAGTGATATTGAATTCCGCAAAGTTGTCACCATCAATCGGGATGTGGACGATATGGACGAGGTGCTCAACCGGCTGACCTACATGAAAGACATCAACGTTTCGGGCTACGCCATCTTCATCGATGGAAAGCGGGCTGCCGTTTTGCCCGGCAAAGACGAAGCGGATCAAGTGCTGGCCGACTTGTTGGACAAATATTCCAAATCCAAGAAGGACGTCCGATATGAGAGTGTGACCTTCAAGGAGAAAGTCACCGTTGCGGAAGTGGCGACGAAACTGGGCACCCTGCAACGAAAAGCCGCAGTGGAGACATCTCTGATTTCCGGAGAGACCACAGAAAAAGTCCATATGGTCGTCATGGGCGACAGCAAAGCATCCATCGCGAAGCAATATGGAATTTCGGTTTCGACTTTGATCAAAAATAATCCTGATGTGGCGAAACGAAATCTTAAAGTTGGTGACAAGCTGACCATCAAAGAAAAGTCCCCGGTCATTCATGTGGCCACTGTCGAGAAAATGACCTATGATGTCAAGGTGAAACACACCACGACACGAAAGGACAACGCCAACGCATATAAAGGCATCAACACCGTCAAGACAAAAGGTGTGGATGGCAAGAATCAGATCGTCGCGAGGGTCACCCGGGTAAACGGTGCTGAAACAGGCCGACAGATCCTCAAGACCATCACGTTGTCCAAACCGGTCACCGAAGTGATTCTGGTGGGCAGCAAGCCTATACCGCCCACCATGGGGGACGGGACTTTCATCAATCCATGCCCCGCCGGCCGGCTGACGTCAACCTTTGGATACCGATGGGGAAGAATGCACTGGGGCATCGACCTTGCCTGCCCCACCGGCAGCACCATCAGAGCCGCCGACGGAGGAACCGTCATTTTCGCCGGATGGAATGGCGCCCAGGGATACACAGTGCGCATCAATCATAAGAACGGCTTCGAAACCCATTATTGCCACATGAGCAAGATGTTGGCGCATGTAGGGCAAAAAGTTTATGAAGGCGAAACCATTGGTCGGGTTGGAAGCACCGGATATACCACCGGCCCTCATTTGCACTTTGAAGTCGAGAAAAACGGCGTGTTGGTGAATCCGCTGAATTACATTTAACAAACGGGAGTGACGAGGTGTCGATATGGCCAAAAAACGCAAACTCAGAAAGATAACCCGAAATATTCTCGCCTACCTGATCGTCGCGATCCTGGTGGTTTGTGTGGCCGGATTTTCGGTTTTCAAAATCATCAACCTAAAGATGGAATCCAATGAACTTCACGCCCAACAGCAGGCGCTGATCGCAGAAAAGGAAAAGTTGACGGAGCAACTGAAAAACGTCAACAATCCGGAATATATCGAACAGGAAGCGCGCAAACAACTTAAGATGATCATGCCGGGTGAAACCCTCTATATCCTTCAGGACGACAAAGATGATAATTAACGAAACCATTGTTGTGGAAGGAAGGGACGACACTGCCGCCATTCACAGGGCGGTGGACGCCCATACCATTGAAACCCATGGGTTTGGCATTTCAGCCCAAACATGGAGCCTTATCGAAAAAGCGTACCAAACCACGGGCATCATCGTCTTCACCGATCCGGATTTCGCCGGAGAACAAATTCGAAAACGAATCATGGCACGTTTCCCCGATGCGGTCCAAGCCTATCTTGACCGTTCGGACGCCAAAGCCGGACAGGATATCGGGATTGAGAACGGATCACCTGAGGCGATTCGCCAGGCGCTGGCAAAATGCCACCACACCAATCGCACGGAACCGGATGTGTTCACCAGGGAAGACCTTTGGCAGCTCGGCCTTTGGGGAGGCGCCAATGCGGGAACGCGTCGCCAGCAAATCGGGAAGCAACTGGGAATCGGATATGGGAACTGCAACAGCTTTCTTCGGAAGTTGAACCAATTTCTCATCAATAAGGAAGAATTTTATGAAGCTATACACCACATCGACAATAAATGATATCCAACAACAATTCGGCTTCAGGCTTTCCAAAAGTCTGGGGCAGAATTTTCTTGTTGACAAAAATATACGTGACAAAATCGTGGAGGAATCCTTGATCGGGCCGGATGATCTGGTGATTGAAATCGGACCTGGCGTCGGTGTGCTGACCCAGCTTCTGGCCGCACGGGCCAACAAGGTGATCGCCATCGAAATCGATAGGAACTTGATACCCATTCTGGAAGAAACGCTGGCGGAGTATCCCAATACTGAAGTCGTGAATGAAGATATCTTACGATGCAATTTGAAAGAACTCATTGCCGCCCATCACCCCAAGGGTTCTGTGCGGTTTGTGGGAAACTTGCCTTATTACATCACAACACCAATCATCATGAAGATTTTGGAAGACAGAGTGCCTGCGGACAGCATAACAATCATGGTCCAAAAGGAAGTGGCGGACCGTCTCATGGCATCTCCCGGCAAAAAGGCATACGGAGCCATCACCTGCGCAGTGCAATATTATTGCGAAGTGGTTAAAGTCGCATCCGCTCCCAGGGAGGTGTTTTATCCCAAACCCAATGTGGACTCCACCGTCCTTCGGCTGGACATTCGAAAAGAAAGTCCGGTGGAATTGACCGAAGAAACCGCATTCTTTGCAACAATCAAAGCCGGGTTTGGGCAACGGCGAAAAACACTCCACAACGCCTTGACAGGATTGTACGGAATGGATAAACAGACCGTTGGACACGTGCTCGAAAACGCAGGCATCCAACCAAACCGCAGAGCCGAGACGTTGAGTATCCAAGAATTCGCCACCCTGGCAAATTATATAACCGAGGAAGTCAAATCATGAACAAAGCTAAAGCATTTTACTTGAAATATTTTCATAATGCCCTGGGATTCAGCGCCGCCTTGGCATTGGTCCTGAATTTCGTCATCGAGGCCCTTTCCAGAAAGGGCATTGCGCCGGCGTTCATCTTTCTGAACGAACATACGCTGGTGTTCCTATACAATTCCTGCATCATTTTCGCCATGCTCTCGCTTGCGATCTTGTTCCGCCGGCGGGTTTTTGTATTTTCTGTGGTCAGCGCGACTCTTTTGACCGCCGGTATTGTGAACTTCGTCATCGTTTCCAAACGAATGACCCCATTTACCGTTTATGACATTATGGTCGTCAAAGAAGGAATGGCGGTGGCATCAAACTACCTGTCGAAAATTCAGATCGTTTTTCTCATCGTGGGACTCGCGGTGCTGCTTGCAGGCATTGTGCTGCTTTGGCTGAAAGGTCCGCGAAAAAAGGAAAAAATCAACTGGATACGAAATCTGTCGGCATTTTTCATCATTGTCATTGCGACAGCAGGTGTGACGAATCTGGCCATCAAGTCCGACATTGTGGACTCATACTTTCCCAACCTGGCTTACGGATATGCCGACAACGGGTTCGTATATTGTTTCTTAAATACTTGGTTGAACACGGGCGTCAATAAACCCGCCGACTATTCCAAGGAATCCATCCAGTCCATTTTTTCCAAATCGGACTTCGCCAACCGGGTGGCCGCCAAGGGAAAAGACGGCACCGAAAGCCACCCGAACATTATCTTCGTTCAATTGGAATCCTTCATGGATCCGGAAAATGTTGAAGGCCTTGGATTTTCCAAGGATCCGATTCCCAATTACCGAAAATTGATGAAGACCTGTTCCTCAGGCACAATGGAGAGCCCAGTGGTCGGCGCCGGAACAGCCAATGTTGAGTTTGAGGTCATGACCGGCATGAGCGTCAAATTCTTTGGCCCGGGAGAATATCCAAACAAAGGCATATTGCTCAAGACTACCTGCGAAAGCGTGGCCTATGACTTGGCCAAAATTGGATACTCCACCCACGCCATCCATGACCATCGGGGATCTTTTTACGAACGGAACAAAGTGTTGGCCAACATGGGATTCGACACGTTCACCTCGGTGGAATACATGAACGGTGTGGTCAAAACCCCCAAAAACTGGGCAAAGGATACGGTTCTTACCCAGCAGATTTTCGATGCGTTGGATTCCACCAAAGGACCGGATTACATCTATACCATTTCCGTACAGGGGCATGGCGCCTATCCCACAGAGCAGGTGCTAAAAAATCCGGCGATCACAGTCACCAACGCCGCCACCGAACAAGACAAGTGGGAGTGGGAATACTATGTGAATCAGGTTTATGAAATGGATCAGTTTGTGGGACAGCTCCTCAAGAAACTCCAAAGCTACAATCAGCATACGGTTGTGGTCCTGTATGGAGACCATCTGCCGGCCATCGACGGCATCAGTGACGACAACTTGAGCGGACGCACCATGTACCAGACGGAATATGTCATGTGGAGCAATTTCAATATGGCCAAAGAGGACAAAGACCTGGCCACATATCAGCTTTCTGCATACGTATTGAATCGGCTGAATATCCATCAGGGCACCATGGTGACCTACCATCAGAAATATCGGGACAGCAGTACTTACATGAAAGATTTGGAAGCGTTGGAGTATGATATGCTCTATGGAAAGCGATATATATACAACGGCGTCTCCCCATTCAAGAAGATGGACATGAAAATGGGCGTCAAAGAGATCAAAGTTGACAAGGTTGTCCAAATCGGCGACAAGTATTACATCAAGGGGGAGAACTTCACCCCATACAGCAAAATCAATTTGGACGGGAAAATATTGAATACCATTTATCTGTCACCGACTGTGCTGGGCCTTTTGGAAGAAGTGGATCCATCGGCAGTCGGCAGAATGAAAGTCAGCCAGGTTGAAAGCAGCAAGGAAATTCTCAGCACAACCGAGTAAGACGAAAAGGGGCGGCAATGTGGAATGAAGAGGAAGGAGCGGCAGCCATGAATACGATGGAAACCGAAAGATTGATTTTGAGCCAATGGGAGGAAGCGGACAGCAAAGAACTGTTTGAATTGGCCAAGAATCCCAATGTCGGTCCCCATGCCGGTTGGAAGCCCCACGATAATCCGGAGGAATCCCTGATAATCATCCGCACGTTGTTTCAGCCCTCTGTGGTATGGAAAATTTCCGAAAAAGAAACCGGTAAAATTGCGGGAACCATCGCGTTGGAACCTGATAAAATACGACCTGATGTCTCAAGCAGGGAATTGGGCTATTGGATCGGTGAAGAATTCTGGGGCAAGGGCTATATGACAGAAGCCGCAGGTCGGGTGATTCGTTTCGGATTTGAAAACATGGACCTCAAGATTATTTCCATCGCCACCGGACCCTCCAACCTGCGATCCCAGAGGGTCATCCATAAATTGGGGTTCACCTATGAAGGAACCCATCGCTATTGTTACAAAATATACGATGGGTCCATACGTGACTCCCTGTATTTTTCCATGCTCCGCGAGGAGTGGACGGAAAAAGACTCATAGTTTCTCCAGCATGCCTGTCAAGATGGCCAGGGCGCCTTCGATGGATTGGTTGTTGGGCAGTGTGATATCCCGATATTTTTCATAAAGCGGTTTTCTCGCCGAGTATAATTGCACCAATGCCTCAATTCCCCCGGCGGACAATGGCCTGCCATGGGTAGACAGAGATTCCAGGGGACGATCCACATACACGAGCAGACCGTTTTGCTTGAGCCCCATGATATTCAATCGCCTTTGCACGATGCCGCCGCCGGCGGCGATGACGAGGCGATTTTTTTTGCCGTATTCAAGGGCAACCTCTGTTTCCAGATTTCGAAATGCCTCTTCTCCCTGATCGGCGAAGATCTTTGGGATAGACCTGCCCGCGATTTTTTCCACTTCTTCATCCAGATCCACGAATGTTCGGTGCAACTGCCGAGCCAGTAACTTTCCCAGATGGGATTTGCCGCTCCCGGGCATGCCGATGAGCACGATGTTCTGAAGTTCCAGTGTCAACTGATGCAGGATGGGTTCGATCATGGCCATGAGATCCTGCCTGCCGGTGAAAAATGAGGCACTTGACACGGCTTGGGCAATCAGCATAGGCAATCCGCCGGTGGCTGGAATACCAAGCGTCGCGGCATTCTGAACCAGAAGGGTTGAAAATGGGTTGTAGATGACATCCACCACGCCTTGGCAGTTTGGAAAATCCTCAAGGTGAATCAGGGTGTTCAAATTGTTTGGGTACATTCCCACCGGCGTCGTGTTGAGGACGATTTCCGCATCCGTCGGCGGATTGTCATAGGAAACCTCGCCGACTCCAGTGGGATGACGCATGGCGGTCCAGACCGCCTGTGCCCCTTGATCTTTGGCCAAGGCCGCGGCGGTTTTGGCGGTGCCCCCGTTGCCCAACAACAGCACCTTCTTACCCGACATTGAGATGCCGGCTCTTTCCATTGCATACGACAATCCGAAGTAGTCGGTGTTGCCCCCGTGAAGCAGCCCATCTTTAAAATATAATATATTGATGGACCCGATTGCCGCGGCTTCCGGATCCACAACATCGCAGTAGTTGAATACAGCTCTTTTATATGGAATTGTGACATTAAGTCCGCTGAAATCCCTGCTGGTCAGAAAACCATCCAGGTTTTCCTTGGCTATTGGAATCAGGTCATAGTGATAAAGGCCTATTTTGTCATGGATGATTTTTGAATAACTGTGGGAAAGTTTTTCTCCCAGGAGACCATATTTCATTGAGTTGTCCTCTCCAAAAGCAAATCCAACAAACCGATGGCCAGCGCAGCCTCCACCACAGGAACGGCACGTACCACGATGCAGGGATCATGCCTTCCGGTGATCGCAAGGGTTTCGGGCTTCATGGTTTTCAAATTCACCGATAACTGCTCTTTGGCGATGGAAGGGGTGGGCTTGAAAGCCACCTGAACCAAAAGAGGCATGCCGGTGGTGATGCCGCCCAAAATCCCGCCGTGATGGTTGGTCGATGTCCTGACTTGATTATCCACAATGACGAAAGGATCATTGTTTTGGGAACCGAGCAAGGTGGTCGATCCAAATCCACTGCCGAAAGACACCCCTTTGACGCCTGGTATGGCGAAGAGGATGGGGGACAGGACGCTTTCCACGCCGTCATACAATGGACCCCCAAGACCGGCCGGCAGATTGATGGCACAAGCCTGGACAACCCCGCCGACTGAATCCCCCTGCGCTTTGGCTTCCAAAATCAGGGACTTCATTTTTTCTCCGTCTGCCGAAGACAGCACTGGAAAATCGGACCGGGCCAATTCGTCCAGCACGTTCCCGGAGACTTCCACCTCATTGAACGGGGCGTCCGCGATGTTGGCGATGGATCCGATATGGGCGCCTATCTTTATATCATATTTGGATAAAAGCTGCATGGCAAGGCCGCCGGCAATGCAAAGGGGTGCTGTCATTCTCCCGGAAAAAGGCCCGCCCCCCGCCATGTTAAGCTGGTTGCCGTATTTGATGGAGGCGGTGAAATCCGCGTGGCCGGGTCGTGGCACCTGCCGCATTTTTTTGTAATCATCAGACTTTTTGTCTGTGTTTTCGATAAATAGGGTCAAGGGATCAAGGGATTGGATGTGAACCAAATCCGGCTCCTTCCGCGATGTGGCGAAGGGGCTGTTCCCAGGGGCTCTGCGGTTCATAAAAGCCTGCAACGCCGTAAGGTCGGCTTTGAAATCCTTTGGGAAACCTTGGATGGCAACACCAATACGATCTTCATGGGAACCGCCAAACACGGTGACACGGCAATTTCTTCCAAAACTAGATTCCATTCACTTTTCCTCCAAGGCTTTTGAAGTCCCGAAAAAATCCGGGATAGGATTTATTGACGGCCTCCGCGCCGACGATGGTGACAGGACTGGTGCAATTTGTCGCTGCGATGGCTGCGGCCATGACAATTCGATGATCATTGGCGCCATCCACCTGGCCGCCATGGAGCATGGGTTTCCCGCGGACAATCAGCCCGTCGGGGCGTGTTTCCGCGTTTCCACCCAGGCTTCGAATCAGCGAGACGGTGGTTTCCAACCTGTCGCTTTCTTTGAGACGAAGCCGCTGTGAATTGCAGAAAGTTGTGATGCCAGGCTGCACAGAGGCGACGACCGCAAGAATGGGAATCAAATCGGGTATTTGCGATCCGTCAATCACACTGGGAAATTCCCGGAGCAACTCACCGATGATCCGGTCTCCTTGAAGGGAATCGGGATTCAATCCAGTGCAGACCACCTGATTGGAAAACCCCATATAATTCGCAGCAAGCCAGAAAGCGGCGTTGGACCAGTCCCCCTCCGGTGAACTTTGTGGCGGACTATGGTATGCTTGATTGCCGGAGATGATGTATTTTGGCAGTGGTTCTTGAGGGCTGGATGCGGAAGAAGCTTGTTTGTCAATTTGAATCTGAATGCCCGAATCGGCGAGCACCTGCAGTGTCAAATCCACATATCCCCTGGACTCCAAGGGTGTACTAAGACGTATTTCACTGTTGCCCGACAATAGGGGCAATGCGAACAAAAGTCCTGTGATGTATTGGGAACTTACATCCCCCGGCAAGGTAAAGATGCCGCTTTTCAGCGAACCGGTGCACCACAATTCTCCCTGACCAATGACGAAAGCGCAGCCATGTCGTTCCATTTCTTCTTTCAATGGAGACAAGGGACGTTGCAATAGTTTGCCTTCCCCCAAAAAACGCACCTTTTCCTTCATGGCCATGGCGATCGGCAGGAGAAAGCGCAGGGTGGAGCCGCTTTCCCGACAAGGCAACACAGGTTCTTTTTCGTCCAAGGCCGCCATGCAGGTTCGGGTGGCGTCCAAATCCTCGGAAGAGGTGCTGAGATTGACTTGCCCTTTGGGCGTTGAAAGACCTGCCGCAATCAGAAGCCGATGCCCATGGGACTTGGAAGGAATTGCGGCGACGGTTCCCTTGAGCGCTCCGGGCTGGATGGTTACATTCATAATGACAACCCCTTTTCAATAAATCCGACCAGTTCGTCCACTGCAATGGGATGCAATACACATTGTCCGATGCGAAGAGGAACAATCAAATTGAGGGTATTGCCTTTCCTTTTCTTGTCTCTGAGCGCTATTTCCGCCAGGGATGGGGCGGAATACGGGACATCCAAGGGGATGCCATATTTGTCCAGAATTTCGAGAAGAGGCGTCAAGCAGTCTTCCTGAGACCACCCGCTGACCAATGCGGCCCGAGTGGCAATGACCATTCCCTTGGCGACCGCGTGGCCATGGGATACGGTATATCTGCTGGACAGCTCAATGGCATGGCCGATGGTGTGGCCAAAATTCAAGAGCTGTCGTTGATTCAAATCCTTTTCATCCTCCTGGACCAAACGTTGCTTTACCCCAATGGCGCCTTCCACACAGCGGTCAACAAAGGAATACAGGGAATCGGACGCCAACGTCTCTTTCCAGGAAGTGGCGGCAAGGAAATCAAAGAGATTTTTGTCGGCGATCATTCCGCATTTGATGGTTTCCGCAAGCCCGTCCAAAAGGGCGTGTAGGGGAAGGGTGCTCATTGTCATGGAGTCGAAGACTACCAACGAGGGCTGCCAGAAGGTGCCTGCAAGGTTCTTTCCTGACGTCAGGTTGACGCCGGTTTTTCCGCCAACGGAGGAATCCACAGCGGCCAACATAGTGGTGGGAACTTGAATGACGGGAAGACCTCTCAGGAAAATGGAAGCCGCGAACCCCGACAAGTCGCCGATGACGCCGCCGCCCAGAGCCAGGATGCCATCTGATCGCGTGAACTCTTTTTCTGAAAGAAAATCCAGCAAAATACCTACGGAATTCAGACTCTTTGTATGCTCGCCGGGAGCAAAGACAATTTTGTGCACAAAAAATCCAGCTTCCACAAGAGAGTCGGCCACAATATCAGCGTACAGCAGATCGACATTGTCGTCGGTGACGATGCAGATTTTGCAGGGCGCCAGGATGTTGGCACAACTTGTTCCGATATTGGGCAATGAACCTGGTTCGGAGATCACTAAATAGGGTTGATGTGTATTGATAGTCAGCGGAATCATGGCATTCTCCTTTTGATCATTGAAACAGACGGAAGACGCTGGTTGTTCGGGTCTGGCTAGAAGACTTCCTTATCGATATGTTCTTTCTTTATTCTACCATCCCGAAGAAGCTGCCGCAATCTTTCCCGGTTTCCTTCGGCGATGGCGTCACGGTATTGGATGAGCCGGTCGGCCATGGCCTGAATTTCATCGACGAGAAAATCCGGATTGTCCATGAATAGCTCAGTCCACATATCTTCATTCAATTTGGCGACACGGGACATATCCCAGTAGCTTCCGGCCGAGTATCCCAGGTGGCCTTCCGCGGTGTCGCTTTTGATGTAGGCACCCGAAATGACGTGGGGCAGTTGGGAGGTAAAGGCGATCATCCTGTCGTGCACTTTTGGAGTGGACATTTGAATCATGGTGAACCCAATTGATTTGCAAAGGTTGCGTATCAGTTCAATGTCTTCTATTCTTGTGTCCTTGGCGGGGACAAGTATCATCGAAGCGTTGTCGAACAACGCTTTTTTGGAGTACTCAAAACCGGAATGTTCGATGCCTGCCATAGGGTGTCCGCCCATAAAAACGAACCCTTTTTCTTTGGACAGCGGTTCAAGTTCCCGGCATATCACTTCTTTGACCCCGCAGCAATCCAAAACGATGGATCCCTTCTTGAACAGATCCGCATGGGATTTCACATATTCGATGGTGGCGTCCGGATACAAGGCAACGACCACCACGTCGCAGGCAGGTAGCATTTCATCAGTCAAAATTCCCTCGATGGCGTTGACAAGCTTGGCCTTTTGGCTGACGGTTTCATTGATGTCATACCCATAAACAGTATGATCCGTATTTTGATTCAGGGCTTTGGCCATGGAACCACCAACCAAGCCCAATCCGACAACTCCAATCATCTCGTTTCTCCTTTATATGCCAACGGCAGAATTTGCATTACAGCATTCATCAAATCTTGAAATGCTTCGGGCGTCAACGACTGTGCCCCGTCACACAATGCATGTACAGGATCGTTGTGAACTTCAATCATCAGGCCATCCGCACCGGCGGCCACCGCCGCCATTGACATGGGCTTCACCAGGGAAGCGATTCCTGTCGCATGGCTTGGATCCACAATGATAGGCAAGTGGGAGAGGCTTTTGATCAGTGGGATGCAGGACAAATCCAGAGTGTTCCGCATGGCGGTTTCAAAGGTCCGGATACCCCGTTCACAAAGGATGACCTTATGGTTTCCTCCAGCCATGATGTATTCCGCACTCATCAAAAATTCACTGATGGTGCTGGACAATCCCCGCTTCAATAGAATGGGCTTGTCCAATTTGCCCAATTCCTTGAGCAGCTCGAAGTTCTGCATGTTGCGGGCGCCCACCTGTATGACGTCCACATCCTCGAAAAGAGGCAAGTGGGAGACGTCCATCACTTCCGTCACCACCGGCATGCCGGAACGTTTTTTTGCTTCAATCAAGTATTCGATGCCGGTTTCCCGCATGCCCTGAAAGGCATAGGGTGAGGTTCGAGGCTTGAATGCGCCACCCCGGTACAAGAGTGCACCGGCTTTCTTGACATCTTCAGCGATGGAACACACCTGATCCATCGACTCGATGGAACAGGGCCCGGCGATCACGGCGAAGTGCCCGCCGCCCAGTTTTACAGATCCAACCTCAATGACGGTGTCTTTGGGATGGAATTTTCGGTTCGCATTTTTGTAGGGTTCGGTGATTCGCTTGACGCTTTCCACAATGTCCAGCGCTTCAATCAATTCTGTATCAACCATGGCGGTTTCGCCAATGAGTCCCATGATGGTAGTGTTGCCGTACTGGCTGTAATGAATATCAAGGTCCATGCTTTTGAGCCAGGCCACCAAATTGTCCAGCTGCTTTTGTTCCGGATTTTCTTTAAGTACGATAATCATTGGGTATTCCTCCGCTTCTCTTTCCGTTTATTAGGACGCCCGGTCAATTGATGACTTGAGGCTAAAAAAAACTCCACAGGTGTATTTCGCCTGTGGAGAATCGCGTACGTGGGTTTCTTCAGTGAAGTTATCTCTCTACAGCAAAATACACTTTACAGTTTGTAAAGTAGTAATAATAGTATTTCGCTGCCACTGCTGAATGATTGATCAATTCACTGATTCCTTTCGATTGGATTTTTTGTATAATCTTGTAGAGCATTATATCACGCTAAAGCGGTTCTGTAAAGTGTGTATTGCATCCCTTTCTATTCACTATGCCATCAGATGTTGAATCAGGATCTTGGCCCCGATGGCAATCAGCACCAATCCGCCGACCAATTCCGCACGTGATTTGAATCTGGATCCAAAATAGTTCCCGACGTGGACGCCCGCTGTGGACAGCAGGAAGGTGGTGATGGCGATAATGGATGATGCCTCGACGACGTTCACCTTAAGAAAAGCGAAGGACACACCGACAGCCAACGCGTCAATACTGGTTGCTACCGCCAGGGGAAGCATGACCAAAGGCTTGAAGGAAGGATTCGGGCAAGTGTCAGGTTCTCTGGATTCCTTGATCATTTTACCGCCGATAATCCCCAACAAAATAAATACAATCCAATGATCAAAGCTATTCACCATGGTGCTGAAACGCTCCCCGATGAAAAAACCGATCAATGGCATCGCACCCTGAAAGACACCAAACCAAAGGCCTGTGATGATGGATTGAAGAAGGGTCTTTTTCACATGTCCTTGTTGGATTGACAATCCTTTGCAGATTGATACCGCAAAGGCATCCATGGAAAGACCGACTGCGACAAGCAGCAATTCCAAATAGCTCATGAAGTGAGTATATCCGCCGGGAAGAATGAAGTCAAGGCCGTCGTTTCTTGCTAATCGGTGCAGGGAAATCCTGACAACCTGTGTTTTCATTGACAAACGCGGCTCTCCACCATTACAATAAAGCATAAAAGACGCATAGGATGAGGTATAAATCACGCATCGGAACCAAAGAATGGCGTGCGGTGTCAAACAGAGGATAAAGAAAATGAAAATCATTAAAAAAGCGTTGCCCCGTGCAACGGCAGACTCCAAAGAGCTACAAAAACAGGTCGCCGATATCATTGAAGAGATCAAAACCAACGGTGATGAGGCCTTGATGGAATATAACGCCTCTTTTGACGGATGCCACAGAGACGCCATCAGGCTTAGCGCCAAGGAAATTGAAGAGGCTTACGAACAGGTGACCAAAGAGGAAGTGGACCGGATGAAACTGGCTGCCCGCAACATTCGTGATTTTGCCAGACGACAAAAGACTCTGTTCGCCCCAATTGAAAGTTACACCACGATGCAGGGGATTGAACTTGGCCATCGGGTTCTGCCTGTCGACGGTTGTTGCTGCTATGTGCCCGGTGGGAGCTATCCGCTGTATTCCACAGCGTTGATGCTGGGGATACCGGCAAAAGTGGCAGGGGTGCCACGGATCATAGGGTGTTCGCCCGCCATGAAGGGCACCTCGGATATCCACCCTAAAACTGTCGTTGCCATGGATATCGCCGGTATGGATGAAATCTTTGTCATGGGCGGTGCGCAAGCCATCGCAGCCGCGGCATACGGCACCAAATCCATCAAGGCGGTGGATTTGATCGTAGGCCCGGGCAACCGATATGTCACCGAAGCAAAAAAGCAGTGCTATGGACAAATTGGGATTGATTTTCTTGCAGGACCAAGCGAAGTGTTGATCATTGCCGACAGCACGGGAAATCCGGAGGTCATCGCAGCCGACATCCTTGCCCAATCGGAGCATGATGTCGTTGCCAAGGGCATCGTCGTCACGACGGACGCCGCGCTGGCCGAGGAAATTGTCGCTCAGGTGGAACGGCAATTGAAAGACCTGCCCACACGGGAGATTGCCCAACGAGCCTGGGCGGATTATGGGGAAGTGCTTTTGGTAAAAGATTTGGTGGAGGCGGCGGCTTTCGCCAACGATTATGCTCCGGAGCATTTGGAAATAATGGTTCGGAAGGAGGAAGAGGGACAGTTGGTTTCGGCGCTCAGAAACTATGGATCGATGTTTCTTGGGACCTTCACCGCGGAAGTCTTTGGGGATTATGCGACCGGCACCAACCACACTTTACCCACCATGCGTGCGGCCCGATATACAGGAGGTTTGTGGGTGGGCACCTTCCTAAAAGTGTGCACACATCAAAGGCTTCACCCCGACGGTGTCAAACAAATTCTGCCGGTGGTCGCGGACCTTGCAAGGGGAGAAGGATTGGAAGCCCATGCCCGTGCCGCTGAAGCGAGGAAAAATATCAAATAAACTGTTGACACGGCGGGCAAGTCCCGGAATGGTATGAGGATAGAAAATAAAAAACAGGGAGTGGACCCGCTTCTCAAACTCCAGGATATCATCAGAAGCGAATCAAAGAAATCCCGTTTTCTTCGCCGGCATCGGAAAGCCATCAAGAAGCGTTTGGTTGCCTATGCGAAGAAACACCGTCTGTTCAGCGACATGTTCCATTCCCTTATGAACATCACGAGGCGCTTGCGATTTTGGTATCGCACATTGCCTTTGGAAACCGCGGACAAACTCATTTTTTTTGAATCCTTCAAAGGCCGCTCTTATGCCTGCAACCCGCGGGCTATTTTTGAATATCTGGTGGAACGGCCTGAATTTCAGGATTATTGTTTCATCTGGTCTTTTCGAAACCCTAAACGGTTCAAATATCTTGAAAAAAAATATCCGAACACATTGGTCATCAGGCAGTATGGCAAAATCTACGAGACCGCGCTTGCCATGGCCAAATATTGGATCACCAATTATCGATTGTTGGACCACATCATACCCGGAAAAAATCAGGTTTATGTGCAATGTTGGCATGGAACTCCATTGAAGAGACTGGGTTGCGACTTGGAAGTCTCTCAGAATCCTGTGCATACCATAAGTGAAATCAAACGAAAATATCGACACGACGCCCAACGGTTCACCTATCTCTTGTCCCCATCTCCCTTTGCCACGGAGAAATTCGTTTCCGCATGGGATCTGAATTCCTTGGGAAAGGAACATGCCGTCATTGAACAGGGATATCCAAGGAACGATGGACTGTTCCACGTTGATGTGGAGAAAATGGCAAAAGCGCGACAGCGCATCGGACTGCGGGAAGATGACGGACGAAAGATCATCCTGTATGCGCCGACCTGGCGGGACAATCAACACCAAACAGGCGTGGGATATGTATATGATCTTGCGTTGGATATCGGCGCCATGCAAGCTCATCTTGGGGAAGACTATATTCTATTATGTCGGCTCCATTATCTGGTGGCGAATAAAATCAACTTTGACAATTATCGGGGATTCGCCTACGATGTTTCGAATTTCAGCGACATCAACACATTGTATCATTTGTCGGATTTATTGATAACCGATTACTCAAGTGTGTTTTTTGATTACGCCAATCTAAAAAAACCAATGATTTTTTACATGTACGACCTGGAGCAGTACAGGGATGAAATCAGAGGCTTTTATCTGGACCTTCGTGAATTGCCGGGCAAAATTGTTACCCGGGAACAGGACTTGGTTCCAACGATCGTTTCTGTGGACCATCACAATCCAATCAATGATCGGTATGAAAAATTTCTGGATCGTTTCAATCCCAGGGACGATGGAAGGGCGGCCCAAAGAGTGGCGCAAATAATTTTTGACAACGATAAAGGGTAGACAATGATTCTATGGAACCAGCCTACCCTTTAGTTGAGGGTATACCGCAATTGAGTATATCCTCCTTTCATTTACTACTCCTATTCGGTTTCGACATGTCCATCATCGATTTTCATATCTCTCAGATCCAGGTGCTAAACCAGCACCAAACTCTGACTCCCGACCTCATCGACTATTCCTTATTCCATTGAACATAATCTTTCGATTATCTCTGATCGGACAGGATTTCAGCCTCTTGTCGAATTCCGCTTTTCACGGCGGCCATCCGTTTTTTGGCTACGATTTTTCGGAGCGCCCCACTTACTTGACATTCCAGAATGGAACTCATTTTCTGTGAGTAAGGTAATAATACTCCCGGGTTTTTATTTTGTCAATAGATATTATCAGAAAATTGAAAAAATTTTTGAAAGGCTAGAAATCGTTGAAAATACAAGGATAATTAGGAAAAATATACCAATCAGGCATGGGCGTATCTATGATATAATGAAAATATATTTTATTGATGCGTCGGGGAGACATCACACATGGATTGGAAGATAAAAGGCAAGCAATTGGTTCAGGATATCCCTGCGGTGGTCATCGCCCTGCGGCACAAGGAGACCTCCTTCGCCGCAAAGATTCTGGCGGTGGTCATTGTCTGCTATGCGTTTTCGCCCATCGATCTGATTCCGGATTTCATACCGGTGCTTGGATTGTTGGATGATTTGATTCTGCTGCCGTTTCTGATCACGATCCTGATTCGAATGATCCCAAAGGATAGGATGGATCAATACCGGGCGGAAGCAAAAACCCATCCGCTGATGGGCAAACAAAAGAGATGGTATTACGCCATCCCTGTGATTGTTGTCTGGATTGCCTTGCTTTGGTTATTGTTCTGTATAGCAACCTAAAAACGCGAATTGCTTGGTGGAATCCTCCAGCTGGGCAAACAGGGAAGCCAAAGAGTCGTCATAGACTGAAACATCAAAATCGAAGAAGAAACTGAAATCGAAGTCGCTGTCCGGTATGGGGCGGCTTTCTATTTTGGTGAGGTTGATGTCATAAGCGGCGAACTTGGACATGAAGTGGTACAAAGCGCCGGGCCGATGGGACAGGACCACCATGATGCTGATTTTGTCTGAACCCGGATAAATTTCAGGCTTCTTTGAGATGCAGATGAATTTGGTGTAGTTGTTGTCGCTGTTTTGGATGCCTTCCTTGACGATTTCAAGGTTGTAAAGGTCGGCGCAGTAAGCGGAGGAAATGGCGGCGACGCCCTTTTCTTCCGATGAAGCCACGAACATGGCGGCCATGGCGGTGTTTTCACAGGGTTCCACGGTGGCTTTCATGGTTTTGAGGAAGTTCCCGCATTGCGCCAGCGCCTGTTCATGGGAGTAGATCTTTTTGATCTCGGAAAGTTTGGTGCCGGGTTTCGCCAAAAGCACGTGGTTGATCTTTAATTTGAGGCTTTTGGCGATATAGAACCGGTATTGATGGAGCAGGTCATATATCTCGGTCACCGGTCCGTGGAGATTGTTCTCGATGGGCAGAATGCCATATTGGCACATTCCTTTGTCCACTGCGGAAAAAACACCTTCAAAAGTGTTGAAATACATGATTGAAGGGTGGTTGAAGAATTTTTCAGAAGCCAATGTGGAGTTGGCGCCTTCCGCACCCTGACAAGCCACGACAGCGCTTTTGGGAAACATCTGCGGAGTGGATCCAAGGGCTTCCGCTACTATTTTTGCTGTTTTGGACTCCGTATGGATGGTACGAAGCTGATGGGATCTGGACAAGTCAAAAAGTGTATGGAAAAAAATCTTGAGATAGCCTCTCATTTCATCGCTGGTTCCCTTGGTCAGCCGGTTGACAATGTCCCGCTCCCTGCCGCTGTCCGTGACCGGCAGATTTTGCCGCTTCTTTATATTGGCAACTTCTTCCACCAATGAGAACCGTTTTTCTATCAACTGTGCCAGTTGGTCATCAATCTCATCAATCTGTGGTCGGATATCTTCCAGGTTCATGTCAAACCTCCTTTTTGATTCGGGCGGCAATGGCGCTGCCCATCTCTTTGGTGCCCAGCACCGTAAAAGTCGAATTATCTCCGTTCCTTTGGGAAACCCGCATCAGATCAGGTGTCCGGTAGCCCAATCCGACCACCCCCTTGACGGCGTTGGTGATGCTGTCGGATTCGACGGAAAGGTTGAAGCTATATTTCAGCATCATCGCCACAGACAAAATTGCCGCAATGGGATTGGCGATATTCTGCCCCGCAATATCCGGCGCAGAACCGTGAACCGGTTCATACATGCCAAATCCTTTGTCCGCCAGACTGGCGGAAGGCAACATTCCGATGGATCCGGTGATCATGGAGGCTTCATCGGACAGAATGTCTCCGAACATGTTTCCCGTAACCAGCACATCAAATTGCTTGGGGTTGATGACAAGCTGCATGGCGGCATTGTCCACATAAAGATGATTCAAAGCGACCTGGGGATAATCCAAGGCCACCTCTTCCATCACCCGTCGCCAAAGCCGTGAGCTTTCAAGCACATTGGCCTTGTCGACGCTGGTCACCTTTTTGTTTCTTTTCATGGCGAGGTCAAAAGCGACTTTGCCTATTCGCCGGACTTCATCCTCGGCATAGATTTCGACGTCAAAGCCTGCCAATCCCATGGGGGTTTGTCGAGTCCCTTTTTCGCCAAAATAGATGCCTCCGATCAATTCCCGCACCACAACCAAATCCAGCCCGCCTTCCACCAACTGGGGTTTGAGGGGACAGGCATCGGATAGGGCGTCGAACATGATGGCAGGACGAATATTGGCATAAAGGCCCAACGCCTTGCGGAGTCCCAGCAATGCCGTTTCCGGTCTGTTTTCCCGTGGCTGGCTGTCCCACTTGTCGCCGCCCACCGCGCCGAGAATCACTGCGTCCGCACGAAGGCATCCTTCGATGGTGGATGCCGGCAGGCATTCGCCGGTCTCGTCGATGGCCGTTCCTCCGGCCAAATAGGTCGTAATGGGAAAGGAATGGTCGAAGACGGCGGCCACCGCATCCAGAACTTTGATGGCTTCCGCCGTCACTTCAGGTCCGATGCCGTCTCCTGGAATTGCTGCGATAGGATGGTTCATTTCTTCTCCTTTATGCTGTTGATCAGACCGCCAGCCCGTATAATGTCCAAAATAAACGGAGGAAAGGGAGTCGCTTGAAAAGAAGTCCCTTTAGAATCGTTGTGAATGGTGCCCGTATCGAAGTCAATCGTCACCACGTCTCCGTTTTCCATGGCGCCCACCGCTTCGGGGCACTCCAGGATGGGCAGACCGATATTGATGGCGTTGCGGTAAAAAATACGGGCGAAACTCTTGGCGATGACACAGGAAACGCCGCTTGCCTTGATGGCGATGGGCGCGTGCTCGCGGGAGGATCCGCAACCGAAATTGTCTTCGGCCACAATGATATCCCCGTGGTTGACCGTGGATGCGAATCCGGGGTCGATATCTTCCATGCAGTGCTTTGCCAGCTCTTCATGGGAAGAAGTGTTTAGATATCTGGCAGGAATGATCACATCCGTATCCACGTTGCTGCCATAACGGTGTACGGTTCCTCTTACTTCCATGACGACGCCTCCTTGGGTCCTGTGATATATCCGGCGATGGCGGAAGCGGCCGCGACAGCCGGCCCTGCCAAATAGACTTCCGAATCCACGTGGCCCATCCTGCCCACAAAGTTTCGGTTGGTGGTGGCGACACATTTTTCGTTGGAAGCCAATATTCCCATGTGTCCGCCCAGACAGGGCCCGCAAGTGGGGGTGGACACCACGCACCCGGCATCGATGAAAATCTCAAGAAATCCTTTTGTGATGCATTGGCGATAGACTTCCTGGCTGCCGGGAATGATAATCGTCCGAACGCCCGCTGCGACTTTCTTGCCTTTGAAGAGGGCCGCCGCTTGCGCCATGTCGGAGATCCGTCCGTTGGTGCAGGAGCCGATGACCACCTGGTCGATGTATATCTTTTCATCCATCCCGTTGATTTCTTCCAGTGTTTTGGCGTTTTCAGGGAGATGGGGAAAAGCCACAGTTGGTTGCAGCCGCGAAAGGTCGATTTCGTAAGTCTGGGCATAATCGGCATCTTTGTCCGCTTCATAAATTTTGAAGGATCGTCCGGATCGCTGCGTCATATAGTCGATTGTGATTTCATCCACTGGAAAAATGCCATTTTTGGCACCGGCTTCAATCGCCATATTGGCCATGCACAAACGGTCGTCCATCGAGAGTGAAGCGATGCCCGGTCCGGTGAATTCCATGGATTGATAGAGGGCGCCATCCACACCGATTTCGCCGATGATGTGCAGAATGACATCCTTGCCGCCAACATGGGCGGGCAAGGTGCCGGTCAAATTGAAACGCAACGCGGAGGGCACTTTAAACCAAGCTTCGCCTGTGGCCATGCCTACCGCCATGTCCGTACTGCCCACGCCGGTGGAAAAAGCCCCAAGCGCGCCATACGTACAAGTGTGGGAGTCGGCGCCGATGATACAGTCCCCCGCCACAACCAGACCTTTTTCCGGAAGAAGAACATGTTCGATGCCCATTTGACCCACATCATAAAAATTCGTGATTCCCATGTGGCCGGCGAACTTTCGGCACTGGACACATTGCTCCGCGGCTTTGATGTCTTTGTTCGGCGTAAAGTGATCCATCACCAACGCGATTTTATTTTTGTCAAAGACATGGTCAAACCCGCCTTTGTCGAATTCGTTGATGGCCACCGGCGAGGTGATGTCGTTGCCCAAAACCAGATCCAACTTGACTTTGATCAACTGCCCCGCAGATACACGGTCCAATCCGGCTTTGTCGGCCAGAATTTTCTGAGTCATGGTCATGCCCATCAGTTGTCCTCCTTTTCCTTGTTTTTTGCAATCATCCGGTTGATGGCGCTGACCAGCGCGTTGACCGAAGCGAAGACGATGTCGTCATGCAGTCCGACGCCCCAAAAAACCCGACCTTCTTTGTCGGCGATGGCCACATAAGCCACCGCCCTGGAATTGGAATCGGATTCCAGCGCATGTTCCGAATAGGTGATGAAGTTGTAGTCAAAAGTGTAGGGACTGGTGTTCAACGCGTTTCGCACCGCATCCAACCGACCGTTGCCGGTTCCGTGGAGCTGATAACGCTCGCCGTGGATGTCCACTTTCAAGTCCACGTCGAAGGTCCCGCTTTTTTTGATGTCGGCGCTTTTTTTGTAGGTGGCGTCACGAATGTCCAATGGTGTGAAGTAATTCACATATTCCTTGGTGAAGTATTTGTTTATTTCTTTGGGGGACAATTCCTTGTGTGTTTTGTCGGAAATGTCCTTCATCATATATCCCAGCTCCTCACGCATCTTTGATGGTATGAGATAGCCATAATTGTATTCCAGCACAAAGGCGACACCGCCCTTGCCGGATTGACTGTTGATACGGATCACATCCGCCTCGTACTCCCTGCCCAAATCCGCGGGATCGATGGGCAGATATGGAACGCTCCATCGATGTAGCTGATTCTCGTTTCGATAGGACATCCCCTTGGCGATGGCGTCCTGATGGGATCCGGAGAACGCCGCGAAGACAAGTTGACCGCCGTAAGGCTGCCGGGGATGGACCTTGATGTCGGTGAACCGCTCGCTCATGGCGACGATATGGGGCATGTCGAACACATCCAGCTTGGGATCCACTCCGTGGGTGTATAAGTTGAGAGCCAGTGTGATGATGTCCACATTCCCGGTGCGCTCGCCGTTGCCGAACAAGGTTCCTTCGACACGATCCGCGCCGGCCAAAAGACCCAACTCCGCGTCGGCCACACCAGTTCCCCGGTCGTTGTGGGGATGGAGTGAAACCAAAACGTTTTCCCGATGGTGCAGGTGTTCGCTGACATACTGGACCTGGGTCGCGTAGACATGGGGTAGGGACATCTGGACTGTGCTGGGCAGATTGATGATCACTTTGTGGTCCGCAGTGGGTTGCCATACGTCAATGACAGCGTTACAGATCTCCACTGCAAATTCCGGTTCGGTCCCGGTAAAGCTTTCGGGAGAATATTCGAACTGAAAGTTCGTCTCCGGATATTTTTCGGCGGTTTTCTTGATTTGCTTGGCGCCTTTGACAGCAATTTCGACGATTTCCTCCTTGGATGCCTTGAAGACCTGCTCCCGCTGTGCCACAGAAGTGGAGTTGTACAGATGGACAATGGCGTTTTTTGCACCGACCAAAGCATCGAATGTCTTTTTGATGATATGGGTTCTGGATTGGGTCAATACTTGAAGCTGCACATCATCCGGCACCAGGTCTTTTTCGATGAGAGCCCGGAGAAATTGGTATTCGGTTTCGGAGGCGGCTGGAAAACCAACCTCGATTTGTTTGAATCCCAACTCCACCAAAAAAGTGAAAAACTCCAGTTTTTGTTCCAGGGTCATGGGAACGATCAGCGCTTGGTTGCCATCCCGTAGGTCAACGCTGCACCAGATTGGTGCGTTGTCAATGTACTCTTTAAGTACCCAGGAAGCATTCCATTTTGGCGGCATATAGTAGCCAACCCCGTATTTGCCAGAATTTTTCATAGCGGTTTCCTTTCTTTGGGCGAAAAAATCGCCTCGATTATGGAAAGTATACATGAAATCATCAAATTCGTCAAGCAAAATTGTGTTTGAAACACAAAAAACTGGAATGCGAGTTATGGATTTTACACAATAAAAAAGAATCCCAACTGTCCTGGGATTCTTTTTGACTTCCCTTTCCATTCTGATGTGTTTAGATGGAGGTGGTTGACGGTCGATGAGGCATGGCGATCGCCGCTATGATATACAGCAAAATGCCACTTCCTCCACAGAAAGTGAAAAATACCAAAGCGATTCTAACAACTGTGGAATCGATACCGAAATATTCGCCGAGTCCCCCACAAACACCGGCAATCATTTTGTCGGTCTCCGACTTATAAAGCCTCTTTGTCTCTCCAGTGCCTGAACTCTGGGTCCTCATCCTGTCACGGTGATTCAGAATCCAAACCACTACGATGATAATAATGAGCACTGGAATTGCGATCGCGAATAAAAATGCCAAAATGGAAAAGAACGGTGTCCAAAACATAAAATCCATTTTATCCCTCCTCCTTTACTGGATGTTTTGCACATTCTACCACAAAAACCAGAAAATGTTTAGCGACAACCAAAAAAGTGTTTACAGATGACAGTTATATGATATAATGTCTTTTGCGTACACCAACGGTTTAACGCAATAAAGCACTAACGAAGTAGAGAACGAAAGGAACGGAACATGAACCTGACCACAGCCAATCTGAGGCCGGAAGAAATCGCCACCCTAAAACTGAGAGGGGTGTTTGAGGAGGCTGGATATAAAAAATTCAAAATGAGCCGGTTTGAGGAGTATAGCCTGTATGCGGCAAACAAAGACTTCCTTGGTGCGGATAAAGTCATCACGTTTACCGATCTGGACGGCAGACTATTGGCGCTTCGGCCGGATGTGACGTTGAGCATCATCAAAAATACCAAGGCCACCCGTTCGGTCAAAGAAAAACTGTATTACATCGAAAATGTGTACAGGGAAAGCAAAGAAAGCCGGAATTATAAGGAGATCAGCCAGATGGGTTTGGAATGCCTGGGAGACATCGGCCGGGAGGAAATCGGCGAGGTATTGAATCTGGCGGCGCGCACGCTGAAGACAATCAGCAAAGATTATGTGATGGAAGTTTCCCACATGGATTTCGCGCTGGAGCTTCTCAAAACCATGGATTTGTCTTCCCAAACGTATTTCCGCCTTCTCAAATTGATCCGAAACAAGAATGCCGACGGAATACGGACCGTCTCGGCGGAAGCCGGATTGACAACTGAACAAATCGATAATCTTTGCAAGCTCACAGAACTTCAGGGCGCCGTCGGCAAAACCCTGAAAGCCGCGGCGAGCTTGGCGGAAAACGAAAAGATGAAAGGCCTGCTGGACGATGTTTCGGCATGTTGCGATCTGCTGATGGAAACCATGGGAGGCGACAAGCTTCAACTGGACTTTTCCATGGTCAACGATATTGACTATTACAATGGAATTATTTTTAGAGGATATATCAAAGGGCTGCCGACCCATGTGCTGGCGGGCGGCCAGTATGACCGGGCGATGGGCATTTTTGGAAAGAATGCCGGGGCCATCGGGTTTGCTCTTTACCTCAACGAAGTGGCCAGGCTCAGTGAACAGCATAATGGGAGCTCCAACAAGAAAAAAAGCGATGGGATAATCACCATAGCTTTGCCAAAAGGCCGTTTGGGAACTCAGGTATACAAAATGTTCGCCAAGGCCGGATATGCCTGCCCGTCGTTTGACGACCACAACCGAAAGCTGATACTGGAAAATAAAGAACTGGGCATCCGATATCTACTTGTGAAACCCGGCGATGTGGCGGTCTACGTGGAGCACAATGCCGCGGACATCGGCGTCGTGGGAAAGGATATTCTATTGGAAACCAATCCGGACGTCTATGAATTGATGAACCTCCAAGTGGGAAAATGCCGGATGGCGGTCGCCGCCCCACGCGGATATGAAGAAGAGAAGGACAGGACTTTGCGGATCGCCACAAAGTATGTGAATGTGGCCAAGCAGTATTATATGGAGAAAGACAGGGACATTGAAATAATAAAGCTCAACGGCAGCATTGAACTGGCGCCGATCCTGGGGATGTCCGACGTCATTGTGGACATCGTTGAAACCGGCAACACCCTTCGGGAAAACAATCTTGAAGTGCTGGATGAGTTCAAGGAAATCAGCGCCAGACTCATCGCCAACAAATCCAGTTTCAAATTTCAAAACCGGGCCATCGGACTGATGATCGACCAGCTGAGGGGGGTGCTGAAATGAGCAGATATTTTGCCCGACGGCTGGAAACTCTGGCGCCCTATACACCGGGAGAACAGCCAAAAATTGATGGCTTGATCAAGCTGAACACCAATGAAAACCCCTATGAACCATGCCGTGCGGTGAGGGATGCCGGCTTCAATGAAAATCTGAAATGCTATCCGGATCCGGAGTGTGGGGTGCTGGTGGAGGCCATACAATCCTATTGCCAACTGCCATCCGGCACGGTGATGGTGGGCAATGGCTCCGACGAATTGTTGGGATTCGCCTTTATGGCATATGGCGGACCAGACAAAAAAATGATATTCCCACAGATCTCCTACGGGTTTTATCCAGTGTTCGCCCAGCTCTTTCAAACAGACTGCCGGAGGATTCCTTTGAAGAACGATCTGACCATTGATCCAACGGATTACAAAAATGTGGAGGGAACCATTATCATCGCCAACCCCAACGCTCCAACCGGGATTGCCTTGTCGCAACTGGAAATGGAATCGATAATCCAAGGCAACCCCGACCAGATGGTCATTGTGGATGAGGCCTATGTGGATTTCGGCGGCGAGAGCTGTATCCCTTTGATTGGCAAATACGACAATCTTCTAGTGATACAGACCTTTTCCAAATCCCGAAGTCTGGCCGGTTGCCGGGTGGGATTCGCAGTATCGAACAAAGAGGTCATCGGGGACTTGAACCGTCTCAAATACAGTTTCAACCCCTATAATCTGGATCGTTTGGCCATTGAAATCGCCACGGAAGCCATACTGGATGTGGAATATTTTGAACAAACCAGACAAAAAATCATTGCCACGAGAGATTGGTTTTCCCTGGAGATGACAAAGCGAGGATTTGAAGTGCCGCGCTCCAAAGCGAACTTCATTTTTGCCAAACCTCCCGGAATGGACGGTCAATCCTATTTCCGGCAGCTGAGGAAACGGTCGATTTTGGTGAGACACTTCGACCAGCCGACCATTGAAGAATATGTCCGGATCACCATTGGAAGCCGTCAAGATATGGACAAATTGCTTGAAGCGACCGACGATATTCTTGATGCGGCGGAGAAAGGAGAACCTTATGAGGACCAGTGAGAAGAAAAGAAAAACTGCTGAAACCGACATAACGCTGACACTGAATTTGGATGGCAGCGGTCAATCGGAGATTCAAACCGACTGCGGTTTCCTGAATCACATGTTGGAACTCTTCGCCCGACACGGACGGTTCGATATCTCCCTCCAGTGCGCCGGGGACTCCCAGGTGGATTTCCACCATACGGTCGAGGATGTGGGCATCACCCTGGGCATGGCGTTCAAGGAGGCCTTGGGAGACAAGCGGGGCATCATGCGGTATGGATATATGGTGCTACCAATGGATGAGGCGTTGATACTCTGTGCGGTGGATCTAAGCGGAAGGGCATATCTCAACGACGACCTGCGGTTTCGGGCCAAGCGAATCGGAGACTTTGACACCGAATTGGTGGAAGAATTTCTTTTGGCCTTCACACGGGAAATGGAGTGTACTTTGCATCTCATACAGCTGGAAGGAAAAAATACCCATCACATCATCGAAGGCGGATTCAAATGCATGGCAAGGGCGCTGGCGAAAGCGGTGTCTGTCGATGCTGAATTCCCGGATGAAATTCCGTCCACCAAAGGAATTCTGTAAAATAGGAGAAAATTTATGATTGCAATTGTCGACTATGGGGTGGGAAATCTGTTCTCTCTTGCAGCCTCGCTGAAATATTTGGGAACACCCTGCACGGTCACCGGAAATTCGGAGGAAATCAAGAAAGCCAGGCAGGTCATTCTCCCGGGGGTTGGCGCCTTTGGGGATGCCATGGCGAAACTCAGGGAATCCGGACTGGATAAAGTGGTTATGGAAACAGCCGCTTGTGGGACACCTGTGCTGGGCATATGCCTTGGCATGCAGATGTTGTTTGAACGCAGCGAAGAATATGGGGAGCACAAGGGGCTGGGATTGATTTCTGGCGCCATCAAACCAATGGGGCCTTTTCTGGGCGGGACCCTCAAGGTGCCGCACATCGGTTGGAACAGTCTGGCATTCAAAGAGAACGAACCGCTTTTCCAATATATCAAGCAGGGAGACTATGTTTATTATGTCCATAGCTATTTCGCGACCGACTGCGAAACGGACACCATCGCCACGTCGGAGTACGGAATCCAGGTCACCGGCGCGGTGAGAAGAGGCAATGTGATGGGCACACAGTTCCACCCTGAAAAAAGCGGCCCGGTGGGGCTGAATATTTTGAGAGCATTTGTGGAGATGGGAGAGGATGCGATATGATCATTTTTCCTGCAATCGATCTGAAAGAAGGCAAGGTTGTTCGCCTGAATCAGGGGAACTACGATGAAATGACAGTATATAGTGAAAATCCGTTGGAAGTGGCAAAAAAATTCAGGCAAGCAGGCGCAACGCATTTGCATATTGTCGATTTGGATGGCGCTCGCGGTGGCACTCCTGAAAACTTCAGCGTGATTGAGCAGGTGATCAAGCACAGTGGTTTATCGGTTCAAGTGGGCGGCGGCATACGAAATGAAGAACGGGTGAAAACCTATCTGGGATCGGGCGCGGCAAGGGTGATCCTCGGGACGGCAGCCATTTCGGATCCGGCTTTTCTTAAATCCATGATTGAACGTTATGGAGAGGCCATTGCGGTGGGCGTCGATGTGAAAAATGGGTTCATGGCCATTAACGGATGGGAAGAAACCACAAAGGTCAATGGAGTGTCGTTTTGCGGAACGTTGGCTGACATGGGGGTCGAAACAGTAATTTTCACCGACATATCCAAGGACGGAGCCATGGGCGGCACCAATTTGGACGTGTATCGGGATTTGGCCAAAATCAAGGGGCTAAAGGTCATCGCATCGGGTGGCATCAGCTTCGAGGAAGAAATCACAGAACTGAAACAGGTGGCATATGGAGCGATTTTGGGAAAGGCGCTGTACACCGGTACCCTTGATCTGAACCGTTGCATCCAGTTGGCCGGTTCAGAGGATGGCGCGAAGGTAAAAGAAAGCGGGTCAACGTTATGATAACGAAGAGAATCATTCCATGTTTGGATATACGCGATGGTAAAGTGGTGAAGGGAGTCAACTTCGCAGGGGTGAAGGACGTGGCCGATCCGGTGGTGATGGCTGAATTCTACAATCAAAGCGGTGCTGATGAATTGGTGTTTTATGATATCACAGCAAGCGTGGAGAAACGAAGTCTGTTCACGGATATCCTAACAGGTGTCGCGTCGAATATATTCATTCCCCTGACTGTGGGAGGGGGTATCAACACCATCCACGACTTCGACCGTGTTTTGCGCTGCGGCGCGGACAAAGTGAGCGTCAACAGCGGCGCCATCAGAAATCCCGGATTGATTGAGGAAGGTGCCAAAAAATACGGCAACCAGTGTGTGGTTCTTTCCATGGACATCAAACGCGTTGATGGGCGGTTCCGACTGTTCGCACAGGGAGGCAGGGAAGACACCGGACTTGATGCGATAGAATGGGCGGTCAACGGTGTGGAACGGGGCGCGGGGGAACTTGTGGTCAACAGCATCGATACGGACGGTGTCAGGAAGGGGTTTGATCTGGAGATGTTGGACGCCATTTCCACCCGGGTGAGGGTCCCCATCATTGCAAGCGGCGGTGCCGGAGGCAAAGAAGACTTCGCCCGACTTTTTCGGCATCAGGGTGTGGATGCGGGATTGGCCGCCAGTATTTTCCACTTCCGGGAGTTGGAAATCAACGATCTGAAAACCTATCTTAAGCAAGAAGGAATCGAGGTGCGAATATGAGCATGGAAAATAAGACAAAATGCAACAATGACAATATCAAACCTGAAAATCTCCGATTTGACAGCCAGGGTCTGATTCCCGCTGTTGTGACGGATTACTACACCAAGCAGGTACTGACTGTCGCCTACATGAATCGGGAAAGTCTGGAGATCACAATGAAGGAAGGGCGGACCTGCTTTTTCAGCAGAAGTCGAAAGGAATTATGGCGCAAAGGGGAAACCAGCGGCAACACGCAGGAGGTTGTCAATATCACCGCTGATTGCGATGGAGACGCCTTGGTTGTGGAAGTGATCAAAAAAGGACCAGCTTGCCACACTGGACGGGAAAGTTGCTTTTTTCAATCGGTGTATCAAAGCGAAACGACCAATGCTTTTTCCGTCAACCAGCTATATGAAATGATCGCGGACCGCAAGGAAAACCCCAAAAACGGAAGCTATACCAACTATCTTTTCGACAAAGGAATTGAAAAAATCCTTAAAAAAGTGGGTGAGGAAAGTGCAGAGGTCATCATCGCCGCCGCTCGCGAAAAACGGGAGGAAATCATTTATGAAGTGTCCGATTTGGCGTATCACCTGATGGTGATGATGGTGGAGTCCGGCGTTCGTCCTGAAGAAATTGTGAAGGAACTGGCGGGAAGGCATGTCATAGACAAAAAAATATGATATAATACCGCCATGAAAAAGGTATTGAAAATAATTGTAATAATGGTTCTGCTGGCTGTCGCTCTGGCGGCCGCCTTGAACTTTTTTGTAATATTATCCGGCAATCGGGACATTGTTGCTTCAGTGGACTCGCCGGATCTTTTTTTGGATGACGCCGCCGTGGCCAAGATCAAAGCATTGCACCCCGACTGTATCCTGGTGCTCGGTGCGGCAGTGCGGGGAGACGCCCCCAGCAAAATGCTTCAGGATCGTCTTGACGTGGCGGTTGCCTTATATAAAAAAGGTGTGGCGCCGAAGGTGCTGTTATCCGGAGACAATGGGCAGATCAATTACAATGAAGTGAAAGTGATGGAAAACTACGTCCTGAAGGCGGGTGTCCCGGATCAGGACGTTTTCCTGGACCATGCCGGTTTTTCCACCTATGAGACAATGTACCGAGCCAGAGATGTATTCGTTGTTCGATCCGCTGTGGTGGTGACCCAAAAGTATCATCTGTACAGAGCGCTGTTCATCGCCAAGAGTCTGGGACTGGATGTCCTTGGCGTATCCTCCGACCAAAAAAGCTATGGCGGCCAGTCCTACCGGGATGTCCGGGAGATCGCCGCAAGAATCAAGGATGTCGTTCAGAGCGTCCTTCAGCCCAGACCCACCTATCTGGGTTCGGAAATACCCATTGACGGGGACGGAGGGCAAACACATTGACCAACCTGGATGCAGTGGAAAGAAACAGTGGAGGGCAAGCATTAAAGGACGAAGTTCTACAAAAACTGGAAGCTCTTGCCGAAGAATCCTACAAAAAGTTCAGCAGCGGCTTGATTCCAACCATTTCCACAGACCGGATTCTGGGCGTCAGGATACCGGACCTTCGAAAGATGGCGACCCTGATGTTGAGGGACCATCCCCTGGAGTTGGCGGAGTATTTTCAAATTCTGTCTGAAGCGTCACAGTCCAACGGCTGCTATCAAGAAGAAAAATTGCTTTGGGGAATTCTTTTAAGCAAAGTTCGCCTTGATGACATCGACCGGATGGCTTCCTACGATAATTTTGTACCGGCCATCGACAACTGGGCGGTTTGCGATATCGCCTGCGGATCCTTTCCTTGGGTCCAAAAAAATCCGGATTTGTGGCTGGAATTCTTTCAACGCTATTTGCAATGTCAAAACGAATTTGAAATACGATTTGGGGTTGTCATGATTCTGGGCAATTTCATCAAAGACGATACCATAGACTGGGTGCTGGACCAACTTTCCAAAGTGAACCATCCGGCCTATTATGTGACCATGGCCCTGGGGTGGACGTTGGCGGAGTGTTACGTACGTTTTCCGGAGAAGACCGAAATGCTATTGGCCAACGGATCGCTGCCCACCCCTGTCCAAAACAAGACCATCCAAAAAATACGGGAGTCCAACTGTGTCTCCAGAGAAAACAAAGAACATATGAAAGGATATAAAAGATGATTTTTTATTTTTCAGGAACCGGCAATTCCAAGTGGATTGCTGAGGAAATCGCCAAAGAAACCGGCGATGAAGCGCTGGATGCGGCAATTCTCCGCAAAATCAAAGCGCCTCACTATGAGCCGCCGAAAGGGGAAACCGTCGGTTTCGTGTTTCCGATACATGCCTGGCGTGCACCAAAATTCATTGTTGAATTCGCATCGGGAATGACCTTTGATGATAGTAATTTCGTTTTCGCCGTGGCCACCTGCGGCTCGGAAACCGGCAATGCGCTGAAACTTCTCGGTGAAACCTTGCCGCTCCAAAGCGCATACTCGGTTCAGATGCCCAACAATTATGTAAAAGGCTATCCGGTGGACAAGCCTGAAAAGATTGAGGCCTATGTCAAAGCGGCCAAACTCAGATTGCCTGAAATCGCCAAAGAAATCATGGACAAAAATCCCACAATTTCTGTGGTGAAAGGAAAATTCCCAGGTGTGAGGACCGGGTTGATCGGGGCCGCATTCTGCAATTTTGCGTTGAGAACCGATGGATTCAAAGTGGACGACACCTGCACATCGTGCGGGAAGTGTGTTGAAGTCTGCCCGACAGAAACCATCACCCTAAAAAATGGCAGACCGGTCTGGGGCAAGGATTGCACACAATGTTCGGCATGCACTAATTATTGCCCGGTCGGCGCCATTTCCGACGGACCCAAAACAAAAAAGAACGGGCAATACACTTTTCAACGGGATGGGGCGAAGTATCTGTGATGCTCTACATCATAAAGCAATTGGGATTTTAGCAAATACCGTGGAGGGATTTTATGTTTCGTATTGCACTATGTGACGACGAACCGACAATCTGTGCTGAAATTGAGCGAATCTTGATTCGTTTGCGTGGGGAAAAAAAGCTGGACTTGCAAATTGAAGTATTTCTTTCGGGCGAAGAACTGTGCAAGGCACTCGACCGGGGAGAAGTGTTCCACCTACTGTATTTGGATGTTCGCATGAAGCTGCTGGATGGCATTGAAGTCAGCCGAAAAATCAGGGATGAATTCCTGGACGAGACGTTGCAAATCGTGTACGTTTCATCCAGTAGGGAGCATACCATGCAGATGTTCGAGAACCGACCCATGAATTTTCTGCCGAAGCCTGTCTCTGAAGAGGATATCGAACGAACCTTGCAGAAGGCCATGTCCTTGTGGAGCCGGGACAAAACGGTTTTTGAGTTCAACAACAACAACAACCAATATCGTGTCAAAGTCAATGAGATTACCTATTTTGAGAGCGACAACAAAAAAATTCTGGTTCATACCCTGACGGGAACCTTTGAATTCTATGGAAAATTGTCACAAGTGGAGCAACAATTGGATGCGCAAAACTTTGTGTGGATCCATAAATCCTATTTAGTGAATTACATCTATATCCGCGAAGCCAAATACGAGGAAGTGACCATGTCTTCCGGACTTCGCTTGCCGATCAGCCAGACCTTCCGAAAAAGTGTACGGGACTTTATGGTGCAACGGAGAAAGGTAGGGGGCAAAAATGGATCCAATTAGCGCTAGCACAGAGCTTTTCCTGATAAACAACCTGTTCCGCATGTACGTCATCTATCGATTCATTGGTGTTTTTGTTGATCGTAGGGAAACAAATAAAAAATATGAGATCATGGCATTCGCCGCATATTTTCTGGTCCATACCTTTGTCTATATTGAGTTCAACATTCTGGTTTTGACCATGGCGATCAATATGGTTGCCATGTTCGCCATCATGTTTCTTTACAAAACCCGTATTTCCACTAAAATATTGACCACCCTATTGATTTACGCCACTGGTCTTTGCGTTGAAATCATGGTTTTTGCCTTCCTGCAAGCGTTCCATTTTAACGGCGATATGGCCAATATGGACCTGATGCTCGGCTCGTTGGTGATCCTGCTGATCATTTTGATCATCGAACGTGCGAAATCCAGCGGCATGGACCGTGAGATCAAATCAAAAATTTGGATTGCCTTGATGCTGATCCCCGCCGCCAGCGTTTTCATCAGTTTGGTTCTTGGCGTTCCCCTCACAGCTTTCCACTGGGCCGCGGCGGCATTGTTTTCTTTATTGGTCATCAACTTCATCACCTTTTACCTATACGATGCGCTTGGAAGGTATTATGTTGAGGAAAACGAAAAGCAACTTCTGGTTCAGCAAAATGAAGCCTACGCCAGACAGTTTGAATTGATCCAACAAAGTCAGGAGAATATCAGGATATTGCGCCACGATATGAAGAACCATATGATGACCCTCAATTCTTTGGTAGCCTTGAAGGACTATAAGGCGTTGGAAGAGTACATGAAAAAGATGAACACAAATATCGGCATGGAGGCGGCCCACGCCAACACCGGCAACCATTATGTGGACAGCATTCTAAATTACAAGATCGAGGAGGCGATCCGTGCCGGCGCCAAGGTGCAGTTGGAAGTCAACATACCCGACAAATTGAACATAATGGCATTTGATCTGAATGTCATCATCGGGAACTTGATGGACAATGCCATCGAAAGCATCAAAGAAACGCCGGACAAGAGGATCTATTTTGAAATGGCGTTGGATCGATCCATGCTTTTCATTAAAGTCAAAAACCAATTCGCCGGAAACCTGAAGAAAAAAAACGGTGAATTCCTTTCCACCAAAGACAACGACAAGCTTCGCGGCGTGGGTCTGCGCAGCGTCCATTCCGCGGTGGGGCTATATGACGGAACGATGGACATTGATACCGAAGACGGTTTCTTCACTGTCAACGTTTTACTGTACAATCAATCGAACACTTCCCCGGCTTCTTGGCAATAAAAACAAAAAAAACAACGAGTTTCACCCTCAAAATATATGAGTTTCGCCATCACACGGTAAAACTCATTTTTTTTTGATACAATAAGGGCACGAGATGTGAAGATTGTTTTGGATGGATGACCGAACAGGTCCCCGAGTTTCGCAACTCAGAATTGTCTGAATCACGATAGAATATTATGCAATTATTGAAGCTAAAATAGGGGATGAAATATATGAAATAAGATATATTGGTGATTCAGAAAAAGTGCCGCAGATGGTGAATTGTGTGTGACAATACCCCATCGACGGCACTTTTTATTTGTTTCTTATTTCGTCGATGCCACGGTTGGCCAGTCCGTCGGCCCTGTGGTTCATCGCGGTGGCCTCGAGAAAATCCTCAAAGCGGAACGCCTGCCCATTCCACTCCACAAACTGTTGGTAAAGCTTTTCTTTGTCCAAAGCAGCGGACCCCAAATTCACATGCCCCTTCACACGAAAAAACCGAATGTCATGAGTGTTGAGGAACGGCAGCAACTTCTCCCATAAGTCCTTGTTCTCGACAGGCTTTTTTTGGGCGTTCATCCAACCGTTGGCCAACCACTTCACATACCACTTTTTTCGGAAGCAATCCATCAGATACGCACTGTCGGAATATATCTCAATGCATTGGTTGTCACGGGTGATGGCCTGAAATCCTTCTAAAAGGGCCATCATTTCCATTCGGTTGTTGGTAGTGTTTCTTTCCCCACCCCACAACTCTTTTTCGTGGGCGCCATAAACCAGCACCGCGCCCCAACCCCCAATGTTTTCATTGTGTTGATTCCCTGAACAGGCGCCGTCTGTATAGATTTTGAGAATGGTCATGGTCAATTCCTCCCTGCCTATATGTTTCCTTGCGGATTATTATAACATGAAAACAAGAATTTGTACCAACCCCGGGGGAGATGGTTTATAATGGAGACTGTTAGAATGGAGTGAAAAGATGAGTTTGAGTTTTTGTTCCTTCGCCAGCGGAAGCAGCGGGAATTGTTATATGATCAAATGCAATGACACGGTACTTTTGGTGGACGTGGGCATTAGCGGCAAAAGAATCATGGAAGGCCTGGAGGCCAACAGCGTCCCTCCCCAAAACGTGGCGGGGATTCTCGTCACCCACGAGCACAGCGACCACATCAAGAGCCTTAAAGTGGCCTCGAAAAAAATGGACCGGGCAAACATCTATTGCACCATTGGAACCTGGCCATATGTCAGGGATGTTGTGCCCCCCGACCGTCAGATTTCTTTTCAGAACGGCGAAGAATTTCAAATCGGCGATCTTTGGGTCAGGACTTTTCGTATTTCCCATGACGCCGCCGATCCGGTTGGGTATTCGTTTTTCGCCGAAGGAAAACAGATCAGTATTTTGACGGACACAGGCTGTGTCACAGACGAAATTTTCAAAGAAATCGAGGACGCCGATTTGGTTGCGTTGGAAGCCAACCACGACAAGGATGTGCTCCAGTATTGCCGGTATCCCTATCATATTAAGCGCCGGATTTTAAGCGATTACGGGCATTTGTCCAATGAAGCGGCGGGAGATTGCATTTGCCGCCTGGCCGAAGCCAATCCCAAAAAAAGAAAAATTCTGTTATCCCATCTCAGCAGGGAAAACAACACGCCGGAAATGGCGACCATCACCGTCACCAACATTCTTGAAGAGTCCGGCATCATGGCAGGAGGAGATCTGAAGATAGAGGTGATCACCAGAGAACAAATCAGTGGAATTTATATTTTATAAACATATGGAAGGCCGTCTATGAATATTCGGATTTTGTGCGTGGGCACCCTAAAAGAAAAATACTGGAAGGAAGCGGTTGCGGAATACAGCAAACGGCTGGGTCCATACTGCTCTTTGTCCATCGAAGAGGTGAAGGAAAGCCCCTTTGAGGATATCCGGGAAGAGGGGGAGCGTCTCCTTAAAAAAATAAAATCCGATGAGTTGGTGATCACCCTGGAAATCCAGGGAACCGCCAAAAGTTCAGAAGAACTGGCATCGGATTTGGAACGTTTCGCCATAACGGGCAAAAGCAATATTGTGTTTGTCATCGGCGGCTCATCCGGCCTGTCTGCCGAGATTCTTGGCCGAAGGGATCAGAGCATTTCTTTTTCCAAAATGACTTTCCCCCATCAAATGATGCGGGTCATTCTGCTGGAACAGATTTATCGGGGATTTAAAATCCTGCGAAATGAAAAATACCATAAATAGCCTGCCGCGACAGTGAATCCTGCGGGGGAGGCTGTAGAGGTGTCTACTCGAACTTCTTGGCGATGTCCAGATAATTCATGAGGATTCCAATATTGACAAAATAGTAGGTATACTTCTCTTTTTTTTGGGTATCGATCAGGCCGGATTGGACCAATGTCTTCAGATGCTGGGAAATGGTTGCCTGGGCATAGTCGAAGGCAGCTACAACATCCTTGTTGCAGACCAACGTGCGCTCCTTGTTGCATTTCATGATGAAACGAAAAATTTTGATTCGCACGGGGTGTGCAAGGGCGTCGGACACTTTTGCCATCAATTGGATTTCCTTTTCTTCCAATTCGTCGCCTTGTTTTCTTATTCGCATTGTGCTCTCCTTTATTGTCTTCTGTCAGTTATATCGTCAATTAACGATACAAAAAAATGGGCGTTTTGTCAATGGAAAATCCCGATTCGGCAGAAATGTTGGGAAGCCATATGCCGGGAAAATGGAATCACTTGAAAAACACCACAAATTATGAGATAATCTGAATTTGGGTACTATTTATTTTGTACGGAGGAAAGAACGTGAGCAAAAACCAAAATATATTAAAGGGAATCAAACCGGCTCTCTGGGGACTGATCCTCATGGCATTGGTCTATGCCGGAGCGGCGGCGGCCCGAACCTTTGGCGGAAGCAACAAAGTGGAGGTGGCGGCGATCGCCGGACTGGGATTGGCATGGCTTATCGTAATGGCGGGCACCTTTTTCCTTCGAAAGGTCCGACCTGAATTTGAATACGCCTTCTTTGCTTCCATTGTCAGTGTCATCGCACTGTTGACACAAGGTGGGCTGGGGATCAAAAATCATTTGAACAATATGAATGAGCAGTCGTTCATACAGATCGATGTCATGTTTTTTGGATATATCGCTTTGTTGGCCATGATCATTGTGTATCGCCTGCTGATGCAGGGGTTGGCCGGGGAGATTTCAGAAAATAAAGACGGCAAAAATGCATACGACTGGAAAAGCACCTGGGTGATCAGCCTGGTGTTGATTTTTGCCGGGACATTGATTTTGCCTATCGCGTCATTGTTTGGTTCAACCACCAAACTGGCGTTGTCGGCTGTCGTTATTTTGATCATACTTATTGTTGAAGTGAATCTGTGCCTCAATATATTGAACGGCGCCAAGAAACTTCAGAAGAAACGGTAGTGAACCATGACACAAGGGAAAAAGGGGATTGAATTACTGATCACAGGTCTGATGATAACGCTGGCAGCGAATTTTCTCGGGGGGATTGATACCGGGATTTGGCTGTCGGCGCTTGTTTTTTTTATAGAAGCGTTGTCGATGGCCATTGTGGCGGTCGGCTTGAAACAATTTGCGGATCGAGATCCCAAATGGCATTGGGCCGGTGTGGCCGCGACAATCAATCTTGTTCTCTGTCTGGTGCTTGGCGGGTTGACCGCGTGGAGCGCCGATGGAACGTCCTATTGGATGGCGGCCATCGCCACCATTGTGTTGATTGGCAACAAGGCGCTGATCATCACGCTCATGGGGCTCCTCCTCATGGCACTCTCGGACGACCTAAAAGAAGCGGGACTGATTGAAGCGTCCAAACGGGGACACACCGTTTGGTGGTGGTTTTTTGCGCTGACGCTCCTTGATCTTTTGATTGGAATCACCGCCGCATTGTTGGTCAGTCAGGCAATACCGGCGCTGACATATCTGGTGCTGCTTGCCGGATTGCCCGCTTTGGCCTTGGGAATTGTGGCCATCGTCTTTATCTATCGACACATTTAGCGGCTGAGCATCAGCCGGAAAGGTGGTTTGCGAGTATTATGTTGAAACTAAAAAACATTACGAAGCAATATCATGTTGGGGACAGCCAGATCGATGCGCTCAAGGGCGTCCAACTTGAATTTCGCAAAAGTGAGTTTGTCGCGGTGCTGGGTCCTTCCGGATGCGGCAAGACAACCTTGCTGAACATCATCGGAGGGCTGGACAGGTATACGGACGGAGACATTGTCATCGACGGCATCTCCACCAAAAAATATAAGGATGCGGACTGGGATATTTATCGCAACAATTCCGTCGGGTTTGTTTTTCAAAGCTATAATCTGATTCCACATCAATCGGTGCTTGAAAATGTCGCGCTGGCCATGACACTTGCCGGGGTCAGCAGCGAAGAGCGGAAGTCCCGGGCCTCGGAGGCCCTCGAAAAAGTCGGCTTGGGAGACCAGCTCAAAAAGAAGCCCAACCAGCTTTCGGGCGGACAAATGCAGCGTGTGGCCATCGCCCGAGCCTTGGTGAACAACCCGGAAATTCTTCTCGCCGACGAACCGACGGGGGCTTTGGATTCGGTGACAAGTCTGCAAGTGATGGAGATCATCAAAGAAATCTCCAAGGACCGGTTGGTCATTATGGTGACCCACAATCCGGATCTTGCGGCAAAATATGCCACCAGGACCGTACGTCTTTCTGATGGGCTTGTCACTGAGGACAGCCAGCCTTATGACTCAGGCATGATTCCGCCAAAAGAGAAGGAGAGACGAAAAAAAATTTCCATGTCGTTCCTCACCGCCCTTGGATTGAGCTTGAGCAATTTATTGACCAAAAAAGGCCGCACCGCCATGACGGCGTTTGCCGGCAGCATCGGCATTATCGGCATTGCGCTGATACTGGCTCTTGCCAATGGGGTGAACGGATATATACAAAACACCGAAGAGGATATGCTGTCCATCTATCCACTGACCATCCAGAACCAAGGAATGGATTTCACCAGTCTGATGATGGCCGCACAGGATGAAAACGATGGCTCCAAATCCACAAAAACCGATGGCACATCAAAGAGCGGCACAGGAAAAGTGACAGAGGCACCCATGGTGACAGGAATGTTTTCTAGGGTGGGAACCAATGACCTTGCCTCACTGAAAAAATTCTTTGACGGTGGGACAAGCGGCATCGAAAAAAATGTCAATGCGGTTCAGTATTCCTACAACATCACGCCTCAGATTTTTGCCTCAGATACATCCCAGGGGGTCAGAAAGATCAATCCAAACGAAGCCTTTGCGGCCCTTGGCTTCAGCTCGACAAAGAGTTCCAGCAGCCTTTTGAACGCCTCCATGAACATGAACACCTTCTATGAGCTTGCCGAGGACACCAATCTGTTCCAAAGTCAGTACGACACGGTCGCAGGCAGATGGCCCCAAAAATACAATGAGTGCCTTGTTGTCCTCACCCCCAGCGGCAGAATCCCGGACATGCTCCTTTATCAGCTTGGGTTCCGGGACAGCAAAGAGCTTGATCAAATGGTGCAGAATTTCATGGATGGCAAACAGGTCCAAAAACCGACGACCCGCATGGATGTCAGTTATGACAGCATTCTGTCAAAAAAGATGACAATCATTCCAAACGTGGCATATTACAAACATAATAGCCAATACAACATTTGGGAGGACATGTCCGGCAATGAAAGCTATATGAAAGGCGTCATCAAAAAAGGGGAGACCCTCAAAATCGTTGGAATCGTTCAGCCATCCGGCAACTCAAAGACAACTGCGCTGAACCCCGGCATTTATTACACATCAGCATTGACACATCGCCTGATGGAGCAGGCGGCGTCCTCGAAGATTGTAAAAGATCAGTTGGCGTCTCCCAAGGTGGATGTTTTTACCGGCAAGACGTTCAAGGCGGAAGCTCAGAAAAAATCAGACACCGGGTTGGACTTCACGTCCATGTTCACTGTTGATTCCGCCAAAATGCAGTCCGCGTTCTCCCTTGACACCAGCAAACTCACAAACAGCATGTCAAAATATTTTGACTTGACCAATTTGGATCTGGGAGATCTGCAGAATATTGATCTGCCGATGCCCAATCTGGACCCGGCTGACCTGGCGTCCGCCGTGGACATCCAAAAGGCACAAACGCTGGTGAACGACCTGATGCTGGATTACATCAACAATGGCGGCGGCATGGCCTTTGCGGATTATCTCAACACAACAGGAGCGCAGGACATTCTGAATGCTGCGATTCCCGGCATG
>Ga0183100_1000207_pt1 | contig 68014 bp, 47 predicted proteins | sample Biomet2_FD_127789 | JGI IMG/M metagenome (GOLD analysis project Ga0183100, IMG submission 127789) | Microbial communities from bioreactor (seeded with anoxic lake sediment) at LBNL, California, USA - Biofuel metagenome 2 | ecosystem: Engineered > Bioreactor > Anaerobic > Unclassified ...
TCTGCTGCTAAATCAGCAAAGCCTATGTGTTTCTCATTTTTCATGCTACAAATATAACAAATTTATTGTTATAAATAACACTAATCTAATATTTTATACACATTTTTGCCTTGCAACGGTCTTAAACCCTGAAGGTTTTTCAAAATTTTAACAGTCGAATAAAAGTAATTGTTAGCCATTAAAGCATTTTTGCATTTGTACAATACAAAATTATTTCCTTTTAAAGGGAATTCCTTCCTTTTTACAGATAATCTGTGTGAGATGATTGCCCATCATCACTACACTATTCAATCCGCCGGAGATACCAGCCCATTGTCCGGTCATATAAAAGTTGGACAGGCCTTTGATTTGCCAGGTGGTGGGTTTGCCAAAGGTATTGCGGGTTGTGCTCCAGCTTATCTGTCCTCCGGTCCAGTTGTTGGTATAGCGGATATAGGTAGCCGGGGTAACCACATCAATCATTTCAACGTTGTTGCGCATGTTTCCGAAACGGTTTTCCAACGCCTCAATAATGTCCATGGCAATACGGTTTTTTTCCTCGTCATACCGGACGCGATCATCTATCCTGAGGTTGTGCCAGTACTCCCAGTCGTTGGCCTGGGGCATTAGCGTCAGCAGCGATTTACCCTCGGGGGCTGCATGGATGTCGTCGCAATAATGCGTAATATCGAGAAGGTTCAATTCGGTAAGCGGATCAATATGGATAGGTTTAGCGAGCGGAATATATAACTTATGCGGTTGCCCGGAAAAATCGGCGTTGACGCCAATGGAGACGTACAGCGTTTTATCAATGGTTTTAAAAACGCCGCTTTCGTACCGTTCGATGATCTTCTTGTCCTTATACCTGCCTTCGAGCAGGGAATAAATGGTAGAATATCCGTCGGCAGCGGAAATAATGAGGTCTGCATAGTGTTTATCACCATTTTCAAGCTCAATACCCATGGCTTTGTTATCATTTACAAGTATCTTGCTTACCCGCGAATTGAAATGAATGACGCCGCCGGCATTGCGGTATTTATTTTCGATCAGTCCGCTGATGTATGAAGCTCCGCCTTTGGGATATCCGGTAGATTTATTGTGTCTCCACACCATTTGCATCACAGTATAGAACAGTGGAAATTCGCCGATAAAAGCGGTAGAAAAAGCATAACGGAGACGTGGATTTTTTAACCGGGAAACAAATCCGGCATTGGATATCATCATCAGCCGGCGGAGCGAATACAGATAAGGCAACATCTGATAAGCAACCTTCAGTTTATCGCCAAGGGTCATCAATTCGTAGGGCTTATCAACCGGCATCTTCATGCCTGTAAACTTTTTTATTCCCTTTACCAGAAAAAGGATTTGCTTTTTATCCTCAGGCGCTATGGCTAATAATTCATCCCTTAATTTATCGACATTGCTGAATAGGCATACTCTTTTGCCGGATTCGTCTTCCACCACGGCATGGGTGTCCTGGTATATAAAATCCACCGAGGACATGTCGAGCAAATCGTTCCAGAACTGGTAGGTGTTTTCTTTGGGCGAAGTGCCGGTGAGGAAGTGAATACAGCCGTCAATGAGATAATTTTTTCGTTTCCACGAAGTGCATAAACCGCCGGATGAAGAGTGCAGCTCAAAAATTTCGGTATCAAAACCATTGCATTGCAGATAATAGCCGGCCGACATCCCGGCTAAACCGGAACCGATGATCATTACTTTTTTTCTGTCTTTCATCAATATCCGGACGTTATCGTGTTAGGCTTCTTTGAGTTTTTTTATGACCAGCACACGAAAATCATGCACCGAATTGTTGAACAAACAACGGGGTGTGTTTTCGGCTACTTCTACGCAATCGTTTGCTTTGAGTTGCACGGCTTTTTGATCGGTCTCGAGCAATGAAGTGCCTTCGAGCACGTAAAAAACAGTGGTTAACTTGTTGGTATGTTTGTCAAGACGTTCATCGGGTTTCAACCGTAAATGAATAATTTCGACACTGCCGGAAGAATACATTTTGCGTCCGTCAAAGGCAAAATCTACCCTGGGAGCTTCATCGTAATGCGTTAAATTGATCATGGCTTATGGTTTTTAAATAATAACCAAACATACAAAAAAAACCATTGTAAACGCCTGCTAACATAAATTTTGAAAAAAAATATTGTTAAGTTGTTTATCCCCTACGGGGAATGAATTGATTGTTGATTCCCTTTTTTCTACAATACGTTAACCGCTACGCGGTATGAGCAGATTACAATTCTTTTTTCCTTTTCCGGGTATAGCCGCATTGTTTTTGCAGTTTACAATATCATGCCCTGCCAATTATTCGTAACATTCATTTCCCCTTTGCCCGTAGGGCATCAAGTATTGTAGCCTGTGGATTTACATAACAACAATTACCCCGTAGGGTTTAAACAAAACCATTACGGGGTATTTATAAAATCCTGAAAGGATTTACTATGAATAGCCCCGAATGAAATTCGGGGGATGAGTCAATCTTATCGTCAGTAACCCTGAAAGGGTTCAATAATAACCATGTTAAACCCCTGCCGGGGTTCATGTTTTGCAGAATATTTTTGGTCCCGATATGCTATCGGGGCTATTAACATTTAACCACTTCGTGGTTTTAATTTATTCTCATCAAACCCTATTAAAGAAACAGACAAATTAGATTCAGGACAGTCCGCCCCGGATTACTGAAATGGCATTATGGATTTAAAATCTGCCGCCTTACATTTAAGATGATCTACTTTGTATTTAAAAACAGGCAAATTCTATTTAAAAAGTACCATTTTCTATTTCAAATCTGCCACATTGACTTTTAACTCATCCACTTTCTATTTAAAGAGAGGCAAATGCTATTTTTTTCGGCCACTTTCCATTTGAAGAGAACCAAATGCTATTTTTTTCGACCACTTTCCATTTCATATCGGTCACTTTCTATTTCAAATCTGCCACATTGGCATTTAACACATCCACTTTCTATTTAAAGAGATGCAAATGCTATTTTTTTCGGCCACTTTCCATTTAAAGAGATGCAAATGCTATTTAAAGTCGGCTATTTCTATTTGAGGAGAGACAAATGCTATTTAATGGGTGGCAAATTCAAATTTTGCAGGATGTTTCCCGTTTCTGAAAAAAAGACCTTGATAATGTTCAGCAATTTCTCATTATCCGATAAAAAAATTTCTTTGAAGGGTTAAAGCCCAATGTTTACTGTGTTTTACTAACATCAGACTTAAGCCTGGAGTTATAAATCAACTGCATTAACGTTGGTTATAAAACGAAGCATTTGCAGGTAAAAACAAAAAAACAGCAATTCGCAGGGCTAAATTAAACCCTGCAAATTGCTGTTGAGATTATAACAGAAACAGATTACGATTTGATCATCGTGAGTATCATTTTAAACTTTTCGGTAGCCATCACTGCATGCGGAGCGCCGGCAGGCATAATGATGCTTTCGCCTTGTTTTAATTCATGATCTATATGGTTAATAGTAATCAGCGCTTTTCCTTCCACCACCTGAACCAATGCATCAAAGGGAGCTGTATGCTCACTCAGCGCTTGTCCGGTATCAAAAGAGAACAGGGTTACCGTACCGGTCGTTTTGTTAATAATGGTTTTGCTCACGATAGCGCCCGGTGCATAATCAATAATTGCATCAAAAGTAAAAACTGTTTCTTTGGTATATTCCATTTTGTCCATCATCAAAAGTATTAAAGTGATTAATTATCCGTTAATTTCTTTCAGAATATCTTCAATGTCGTCTACACAACCGCCACAAACCGTTCCGGCAGTGGTTTCGGTTTGTACTTCTTCCACAGTAGTTAGCTTATTCTCCATGATCGCTTTCACAATCTCGCTTTTCATAATGCCGTTGCAATGGCAGATTTCTATATCTTCGTCCATGGCTTTGAATCTTAATTCAGAAATAATTTCATGTCGTCGTCCACGGTAGTAATGCCTGCAATTCCGAAATTCTCAACCAATACTTTTACTACATTGGGTGAAAGGAATCCCGGCAGGGTGGGACCTAAATGAATATTTTTTACGCCAAGCGAAAGCAGGGCAAGCAGGACAATAACGGCTTTTTGTTCGTACCAGGCGATGTTGTAGGCGATGGGTAGTTCGTTCACGTCGTTTAGCTCAAACACTTCTTTCAGTTTAAGGGCAATCAGCGCCAGGGAATAGGAATCGTTGCATTGTCCTGCATCCAACACCCGTGGAATACCGTTGATGTCGCCCAACGGAAGCTTGTTGTAACGGTATTTGGCACAACCGGCCGTGAGGATAACGGTATCTTTGGGAAGTTTTTCGGCAAATTCGGTATAATATGCGCGGTCTTTCATCCGCCCATCGCAACCGGCCATCACAAAGAACTTACGTATGGCGCCCGATTTTACGGCTTCAACCACTTTATCAGCTAAAGCAAACACTTGTTCATGAGCAAACCCGCCTATCAATTCGCCGGTTTCGATTTCAGTAGGAGCGGGGCAGGTCTTGGCAAGGGCTATGATTTCCGAAAAATCTTTTGCCTTACCATTTTCCCTTGACGGGATATGTTTGAAACCGGGAAAACCGGAAGCGCCGGTAGTAAATACTTTATCTTTATAGGTGGCATTTACTGGCGGAGGAACGATGCAGTTGGTAGTAAACAACACCGGTCCGTTGAACGTGGCAAAGTCTTCTTTTTGATGCCACCATGAGCTGCCATAGTTGCCCACAAAATGGCTGTATTTCTTAAAAGCAGGATAATAGTTTGCCGGAAGCATTTCGCTGTGGGTATAAACGTCCACACCGGTACCTTCGGTTTGTTTCAGCAGTTCTTCCATATCTTTAAGGTCGTGTCCGCTGATAAGAATGCCCGGGTTGTTGCGTACACCAAGATTCACTTTGGTTATTTCGGGATTGCCATACGACGTTGTGTTGGCTTTATCCAGCAGAGCCATAGCTGTTACGCCTTTGCTGCCGCATTCCAGAACCAATGCTACCAGTTTGTCAGCGCCTAATTCATCATTTAAGGTTTCTACCAGACCACGTTGCATAAATTCATACAACGATGCATCTTCGTAACCTAAGTTGTAAGCATGTTCTGCATATGCTGCCATACCTTTGATTCCATAAATAATAAGCTGGCGCAATGAACGGATGTCTTCATTTTCGGTTACAAGTACACCTACACTCTTGGCTTTTTCTTCAAATGCTTCTACGGTATCGGCATACCAGGATGCACTTTCATGAAGTACTTCCGGCATTTTAATACCGGCTTTTTCAACAGTAGTTTTCATTTCCGAACGGTAAACCAAAGCTTTTTTGATACGTGGAATAAAGGATTCCTTATCAAAATTGGCATTAGTAATAGTAGTAAACAAACTCTCCATGATAAAATGATTTATCAATGGATTCTCGATTCCTGCTTTGCGGGCTTCCGTGCTGTAAATGGATATTCCTTTCAGCGTAAAAATTAATAAATCCTGAAGATTGGCTACATCATCGGTTTTTCCGCAAACACCTTTAATGGTACAGCCGGTGCCTTTAGCTGTTTCCTGACATTGATAACAAAACATGCTCATACGATTTAGATTTTAGATTTTAGATTTATGATTTATGATTTATGATTTCAGATTTTAGAATTTGATTTTAGAATTTGATTCAAGATCGACCGGTTATTATTGGGATAATTAGTAATCATTGGTTAATTATTAAAAATAGTTGAAGCTATAAAGATAATCATTTTTTAGGTTTAAAGTATAACATTTTAAAGATTTAGCTCATTAAAATCAAACCCATTCTTCGCTCATCACTTTTCCCTGTATACTGACAATGATCTTTTTCAAAGGTATTTTTCTTCCTGATTGTTGCAGTGCCAATTGAGCCATTTGCATCAATCCGCCGCAACAGGGAACCTCCATCATCATCACCGTTAAAGTATTTATTTTCGAGTCCGTTATCATTAAACTTAGCTTTTCGATGTACGATTCTTTGTTGGAGTCGAGCTTGGGACAGGCAATGGCAAGTGTTTTTCCTTTCAGAAAACCGGCATGAAAATTACCCATCGCAAAAGCGGTGCAATCGGCAGCTAAAACCACATCGGCATTCTTAAAATACGATGCCATCGGATTCAGCAGATGAAGTTGCACCGGCCATTGGCGCAGTTCCGATGGAGCAGGAGGATTATTACTTCCGCCGGCTTCTTCAACTTTTTTCAGATCAATTTTAAAGTCTACGGCTTTGCTTCCGGGACAACCACCGCCACAACCATTAGAAGCTTCTTGCCCTTTTATTGCTTCTTTTTTTGTCATAAAATGATTTTCAGTATTTTCGCTCATATCAATATTATTATTTTTAATAAAAGCTACAGCTTCTTTTAAAAGTTCCTGTTCATTATGGTCGCGCAAATGTTCAAGATGGGCAAGAATGGTATTTCTGCCTTGCTTTATCATGGATTCCATCACTTTTGTTTCATTATACGCTTCGGCATCACGTTCTTCCAATGTTATGGCTCCTTCGGGACAATGCCCGATGCATGCACCCAGCCCGTCGCAAAACAAATCGCTGATCAATCGCGCTTTTCCATCAATGATCTGTAAAGCGCCTTCATGGCAGTTGGGGATACAAGCGCCGCAACCTGTACATTTTGAATCGTCTATCTTAATTATTGTTCGTTTCATTGCTAAATAGGAATTTAAGTAATTGAATACGCAAATATAAAAACAAAAATGTTCGTTAATACAGAAATTTTAAAAAAATTTTAATTATTAATTAATAATATTGATAATAAGCTTTTTGAAAATAAAATTTAGAATCAAAAAATCAATTCTTCATCATTTCCTCAATGGTATGGCTTTGGAGATAATCCTTAAATTCGAGCGTAGTTTGGCGTGCAATGGTACCCATGATGCATTTATCAAAAGGGCAGATGGTATGATCAACGGGGCAGGCAGATATTTCTATTTGTCCTTCAATGGCTTCATAAATCTGGAGCAGTGTGATTTCTGAAGGATCTTTTTTAAGGGAAAAACCGCCGGTAGGTCCACGGTTGGAAGTTAGATAGTTTTCTTTTACCAGTCGTTGCATAATTTTAGCTACATGATGCTTTGAAGATCCGGTTAGTTCGGCAATGGTATTAACATTAATACTGTTATTGGCTTTGGCTATTAAAATAATACTATGAATTCCAATGGATGCGGCCTCAGAGAGGGAAAGTATTTTCGACATGATTTAATTTAAGTATTTGAATGCTCAAAAGTAAAAACAAATGGTTAGTATAACACGGATAAAAGAAAGTTGTTCACAATTTTTATTTGGAATAAAAAACTAAAAAAAAACGTTTATTTTTGTAAAAAACTATTAACTATCAAATAGCGTTGCAATATTAATAATTAATTGAAAATTCGTAAACAAAACTTATAACTTATGGCAACACTAAAAATTGGTGACAAGGCGCCCGAAATTAATGCTAAGGATCAGAATGGAATACTGATATCGCTCAAGGATTTTATTGGTAAAAAAGTTATTGTTTATTTTTATCCCAAGGACGACACTCCGGGTTGTACTGCCGAAGCATGCAATTTAAGAGATAATTATGAACAGCTTATCAGTACAGGCTTCAAAATTATTGGTATAAGCGCTGATGATGAGAAAAAACATCAGAAATTTTCGGATAAATATCATTTACCCTTTCCTTTGATTCCTGATACCGAAAAGAAGATTATCAACGCTTATGGCGTTTGGGGACCTAAAAAGTTTATGGGAAGAACTTTTGATGGTATAAACCGGACTACATTTGTTGTTTCGGAAGATGGAAAAATTGAAAAGATATTTTCGAAGGTGGATACCAAAAACCATACACAACAGATTTTAGAAGAGTATAAATAGAATAAAAAATAAAAACATGACAGAAGTAAATTCAGAAAAGCTAAAAGCTTTACAACTAACGCTTGACAAATTAGATAAAACCTATGGCAAAGGTACAGTAATGAAATTGGGCGATAATGCCGTAGTAAACGTTGAAGCTATTTCAACAGGTTCCATTGCTTTGGATGCTGCCCTGGGAGTAGGTGGTTTGCCCAAAGGCAGAGTAGTCGAAATTTACGGACCGGAATCTTCGGGAAAAACTACGTTAGCTTTGCATGCTATTGCCGAGTCGCAGAAAAAAGGTGGTATTGCTGCTTTTATTGATGCCGAACATGCCTTCGATCGTTTTTATGCCGCTAAATTGGGTGTAAATATTGACGATTTGCTGATTTCGCAACCCGATAATGGTGAGCAGGCTCTGGAAATTGCTGATAACCTTATTCGTTCAGGTGCCATTGATGTGATCGTTATTGATTCAGTAGCAGCTCTGACTCCAAAGAGTGAAATTGAAGGTGAAATGGGCGATTCAAAAATGGGTTTGCAGGCACGTTTGATGTCGCAGGCTTTACGCAAATTAACTTCAACGATAAGCAAAACAGGATGTTGCTGTATTTTCATCAATCAGCTTCGCGAAAAGATTGGTATTGTGTTTGGTAATCCTGAAACAACCACAGGCGGTAATGCACTGAAATTTTATGCAAGCATACGGCTTGATATACGCAGAATGGCTCAAATCAAAGATGGTGATTTACCCGTGGGCAACCGCGTGAAAGTGAAAGTGGTAAAAAATAAAGTGGCTCCGCCTTTTCGCACAGCAGAGTTTGATCTTATGTTTGGAGAAGGTATCTCTAAAAATGGTGAAATTGTTGATTTGGGCGTTGATTTCAAGATTATCAATAAAAGCGGTTCATGGTTTAGCTATGGCGATACCAAGTTAGGGCAGGGTAGAGATGCCGTAAAAAAACTCCTTTCCGATAATCCCGAACTTGCCGAAGATCTTGAAAAACAAATCCGGGAAAAATTACAATCTGCTTAATTTATTATTTGTCAATTTGTTGACATCCCAGACATTCCATCAATAAAAACATGGATTGTCTGGGCTATTTTTTTACTTTTGCAAAAAAAATCTGATGAATACTGCTTTTAAATACTCGCTTATTATTGCTTTTGCATTTTCGTTTGCCATTTTAGGATGTAAAAATAAGAATAACCAGGCTTTGAATCAAAACCTGCCTTCTGAATTGGCTGCTTTGAACAAACAAATTCAAGATGATCCTAAAAATGCTGATTTGTTGGATGCAAGGGCGAAATACTATCTGAATCATGATAAATGGAATGAAGCATTGGCTGATATTAATAAAGCAATGCAAATGGATGCTTCAAAATCGCAATATTATTGCACGCTGTCGGATGTTTATCTGATGATGAAGAAGCCGAGCAGGGCACAGGATATTTTACTAAAAGCCATAAAGACTTTTCCTGACGATCCGATACCGGTTTTAAAAACATCCAAATTTTTTCTTATCATTAAAGATTATAAAAAATGCTTTGAGTACGTAACCAAAGCGCATCAAATGGATAAAAATAATCCGGAAGCCTTTTTTATCCAGGGATTTGCTTTTATGGAAACTGGTGATACGGTAAAAGCAGTCGAAAATTATAAATCGGCAGTCGAGCTTAATCAGAATTATTTTGAAGCCTTTATGCAGTTAGGCGATATGTACGCCATAAAGAAAGATAAGCTTGCCGGAGGTTATTACGATAACGCTTTGCGGATAAATCCAAAGAGCATAGAAGCATTGTACGGAAAAGCGTTATTTTGCCAGGAAAACGGGATGTACGATAAGGCTACGGATGATTACAACCGGATTTTAGCCATAGACCCTAATTACAAAGTTGCCTATTATAATTTGGGCTATCTCAATATGGTTTACCTGAAAAAATACAATGAAGCCATAGGATTTTTTGAAAAAGCTATTAATTTGGATCCCAAATACTATGAAGCCATTTATAACAGGGGTCTTTCGTATGAGTTGATGGGCAATGCGGTGAAAGCCCGTGCCGATTATCAAAAAGTACTGGAAATACAAGTGAATTATCCCAAAGCCATCGAAGCCTTGAATCGATTGGATAAAGCCGGAGTTTAGGATTAATCCGGATATTCCACTTTTAATTGTTTAAGTTCTTCAACAAAAGTAAATAAGCTTTCTTTTAAAATACTGAAGGCCTGATTGATTTTTGCATCCAGCATTTCATCGGTAACATCCTGCGTATTATTAACTTTTGAGGTAGCCAGGTTTTCAAGTTCTCTTGCCTGATCAACGACCAGAGGGTCGAAAAAGTTTGAAACGACTCCTTTAAGGCTGTGGGCGGCAAACTTTAAAGCGGCATAATCCTTTTCTTTGATGCTTGCTGTTAGTTTAGCTATCCTGTCGGGGTATTCTTCAATAAAAAGGTCAATAATTTCCAATACTACCGATTTGTCGAATGCTTTAAAACCATTAAAGAAGTTTTCTCTATTAATCATTTTTATATTTTTTAATGAGTTAATTCATGCAAAGCTAAAAATAATACCAATCTACCGGCTTAAGTTCTTTTTTTCTTCCATCTTTTTTTTAATCTCAAGCACCTTGCACGAAGAACAATCGTTGGAACAGCCCTCACAATTCTTGAGCGGGTTCTTTAACCTGCGGTAAATCAAAATTACAGCAACTATAACAGCCGCAGCTACAATTAAAGAAGCAATGATTTCCTGTATCATAAAAAAGGAATTGACGGAATATTAAAAAACAAAGCAATGGATTTATAGCCGACCCAAAGCGCCAATACCATAAACAATAACGACCAGAAAACCGCCGGTATTCCCGTAAAGGTTTTCAGGTTTTTGGCATCTCCGGCATTTTGAGGTTTGGCAATACTGATAATAAACAAATGAAAAGCGGAAATTATTGAATCGGTAAGGACAATAAGTGATAAAAAAATGGCTCCGGCATAAATAATGAATTCATTTTTAAAATAAATAGCCAAAACAAGTAAAGCCGAAAAGGTGATCAGCCAGAAAATACCATATCCGTTGCGGACCAGAAAGATTAAATTTAACAACGAAAATACCACTAACACATAAAGAACAATCAGTTGGTTTTCTGTTTTTATCAGATAAAAGAAAAAATAAGCTGCCGCCGATGAAAAAGGATAACCGGCTAAGGCAATCAGCATCTGACAGAAACGGCTACTCGATTTGGTAACGGTGTCGCCTTCGGTACTGCTGAAAAGTTCGACCTTAAGGATGCTGCCACTGGTAAATAACGTCATCAGTGCATGACCGCTTTCATGAATCATAGTGTTAACTACGCGGAAATACTTCCCGATGACCGGAGTTCGGGTAAGCAAGAGCGAAATGCCCAACAAAACATAAAAAACCGTTTGCTTATCGTAGGATTCCATTTTAAAATAAACTTACCGTTTGAAAAACAATAAAAGATACCAGCCATGCCAGGGAAGTGTTATACACGATAGAAAACAACGCCCATTTCCAGCTTCCCGATTCCTTCTTGATGGCTGCCAGCGCTGCTATGCAAGGGAAATAAATCAGTATAAACAGCATAAACGAAAAAGCAACGAGCGGACTGTATACTTTTTCACCTTTTTTAGGTCCTGAATCATACGTATCGTTTTGTAGTTTTTGAATAATGCTTCCTGACTTTTCGTTGTCGCCGGCTGACGTATGATGTAAAACTCCGATGGTTCCGACCACAATTTCCTTGGCAGCAACGCCCGTAACCAAGCTAACGCTCATCTTCCAATCGAAACCTAAGGGTTGCATTACCGGTTCAATAAACTTGCCAATGCGTCCGATATAGGAACTTTCCTGGGCAAGGTCGTTATCCGCATGACGGGGAAAATAACCCAATGCCCACACGATAATAGCTCCCAGCAGGATAATTCCACCAATCTTTTTCAGATACTGTTCCGAACGCTGCCACATGTGTTTTACCAGCGAGCGGGCGGTGGGAAGACGGTAGGGCGGCAACTCCATTACAAAGGGAACGTCGCTTTCGCGGAAAAATGTCTTACGCAACAACAAGGCGGAGATGATGGCAATACTTATTCCGATAGCATAAAGCGAAAATAAAATGCTTGCCTGGTAGGAAGCAAAAAATGCACTGATCATCAGAATATATACCGGCAAACGGGCGCTACACGACATAAACGGATTGATAAGCATGGTGATCAACCGGTCGCGCTTGCTTTCGATGATGCGCGTGGAAAGGATAGCCGGCACATTGCAACCAAATCCCATAAGCAGAGGAATAAATGATTTGCCGTGCAGTCCGATTTTGTGCATGGCTTTATCCATAATAAAAACGGCACGTGCCATATACCCGGTATCCTCCATTATCGAGATAAACAGAAAGAGCAGCATAATGTTGGGCAGGAATATAATTACGCCTCCCACACCACTGATGATGCCCTGAATAAGCAAATCCTTAAGCATTCCATCACTCATCGTCTGATTGATGGTATTGCCGATGAGTGAAACTAAGTTTTCGAGCCAGGTTTTGGGATAGTTTCCGATACGGAACGTGAGGTAAAACATCAGCCACATGAAACCGATAAATATGGGAATGCCCCAGATTTTATGCGTGATAAATACGTCAACCAATTCGCTTTTCTTCACCCTTGCTTCGCGGCTGGGTTTAAAGGTTTCCTTGAGAGCGCCGGCAATAAACCCATATTTGGCATCCGTAATCAGCGTTTCGGTATCGTCGAGGAGTTCGGTTTCGAGCCTTTTTATTTCTTTGGTATAGGTTTGCTCAATTTCCGGGGCATTAAAAAGAGCCTTTATTTTTGATTTTATCTGAGTATCCTTTTCTAAAAGTTTAATGGACAAAAACCTTGAAGATAAAGTATGGAGCATATCCCTGTTTTCGGGGATACGTATTTTTTCCTGAACGGCCGAAATGCTTTTTTCGATGGTATTACCATAGTTGATGTGGATATGCCTTACCGTTTTATCCTTATCCTCGTATACTTCAATAATCTTTTCTATGAGTTCGTTGATGCCTTTGCCCCTGGAGCCGATGGTGGGCACAAACGGTATTCCAATTAACTTACCCAAATGCATTTCGTCGAGGCGGTCGCCGTTTTTTTGCATTTCATCATACATGTTCAATGCCACCACGACTTTGATGTCCATATCAATGAGCTGGGTGGTGAGGTAGAGGTTGCGTTCTACGTTGGATGAATCAATAACGTTAACCACCACATCCGGCAGTTTTTCGAATATAAAATCGCGGACAAATAATTCCTCGGGCGAGTAAGCCGAGATGGAATATGTTCCCGGAAGGTCGGTAACATTAAACGTAAAACCATTGTGTTTGAAATGAGCTTCCTTGGCATCAACGGTAACTCCGCTATAGTTGCCAACCCTTTCGCGCGAGCCGGAAGCAAAATTAAAGATGGTGGTCTTGCCCGAATTGGGATTTCCAACCAAGGCTACATTAATGGTTTTTCCTTTTTCCTCAGCAGTTTGCCTGAAAAAATCGCTGCTGAATGTGCCATGATATTCCGATTCTTTCAGGTTTATCGCATCGGCTTCGGTGATTATTTCTATTAATCCGGCTTCGCTGTTGCGAAGGCTTACGTTATACCCCATGATGTTGTATTCCACCGGATCGCCCAACGGGGCTTTTTTAACTACAGTAATTTCCTTACCCGCCAAAAAACCCATTTCCATGATACGTTTGCGGAAGGCTCCGCGTCCTTTTACTTTGGTAATGATGGCTTTTTCGCCCTGGGTCAGATTAAGTAACGACATATTTATTGCAGAGATTTCAAGTGGCAAAGTTATTCTTTTTTCAGAAAGGTTAATTTTCAACCCGATTTACTGATTAAACACCACCGGAGAAAAAAAGTTTGATCCGGATTATTTATCACACGCAAGCTAATGAATAAAGGCTTGACGAAAAACCGTTAGAACCACGAAGTAATTAGGGTTTACTGAAAAACTTCTTTAAACCACGAAGTGGTTAACGATAAATAGTCCCGATAGCATATCGGGATAAAATGTTCTGCAAACGAGGAACCCCGATAGGGATTCAACATGGTTATTATTGAACCCTTTCAGGGTTCCCGACAATATAATTGACTCATACCCCGAATTTCATTCGGGGCTATTCATAGTAAATCCTTTCCGGATTTTATAAATAACAAATATCAGGGTAACGTTTTGCAAGTGCACAAATATTGTATATCCCATTTTCCCTGCAATTTTTTTTATAAAAGTTGTTACTAATTCAATAAAAAAGTATCGTATTATAGCTAAACTATTGTATTTTTATCATTTACGGTAACGTGTCTTTGTTATACGGTAATGTGTCTTTGTTTTATTGTAACGTGTCCTCGTTATACGGTAATGCGTCTTTGTTTTATTGTAACGTGTCCTTGGTTATACAGTGGCACGTCTTTGTTTTATTGAAACATGTCCTTGTTATACGGTAACGTGTCTTTGTTTTACAGTAACGTGTCCTTGTTATACGGTAACGTGTCTCTGTTTTATAGTAGTTGTTCCGTTACGCTACCATAGAATAATAGGGTTCCAAACTGCTATAAAAGCAATTCCTGAAAGGATAAAACGGAATATTCTCCAGATAATCCGAGTTCGGGATAAAAATATTAATTTAAAAAACAAATATTGTTGGATTATTAGGCATATTTATTGCCGTCCCATTTATGGGACGGATAAAAGGGGTCAGTTATTTTGGCTTTAGCCACATTTTTCTGCCTTTTTGTTTGGCTAAAGCCCAAATCTGTTTGTTCTTCTAATTCCGTTGACTAAAGTCAACGGCAATGAATATTCTATTTCCGTTGTTTGTATAAAATCTTATCTCGAAATCAGGTTGATAAAACGCAGGCAACGAGCTTTTAATCTAAAGGCGGCGCATAATTCATGCGGTTATCCTCGTGCTGAATGATGCTTGCTTCCTTCAGCACAATGTTGTTGTTGGGATCAAACTGAGGCACGCCGACAGGACGGGCATCGAATATCCAGGTAAAAAGCTGGTGGTTCGCAGTATTCATTACATGCACGGTAGTATCGCTTTTGCCATTGAAAGAGAATTTAATTTCTACAGGCATCTGGAAAAAACCGGTATTGGTTTGCGTCTGGTTTGCCGTAAACTTAACCATCCATTTGCCATGTCCCATATTGTGATAGCTATACCAGTTCTGATAGTGCGGGTGGTTGGGGGTGTAAATCCATTCGTCGAAAAACCAATCCAATTCTTTTCCGGTGGTTGTTTCCATCTGGTTTTTAAAATCGGGAATTATGGCCGAATGAAATCTAAGGTCGGGATTGTTGGCGTAAGCTTTCATTCCGGCAAAAAAGAGCGAATCGCCCAGGACATAGCGCAATTGAGCCATTACGCAACTGCCTTTCATGTACGTAACGGCATAGTTGAATAATACGTCGGTCGAGGGAGTATTAACGGCCCAGTCGGGAACAGAAATAGCCCAGCCGGGATTGCTGTTGAGGTAGGTGCTCGCATTGCCTACTATTTCGTTATGGTAGGCATTGTATCCTTGTTCGTGTCCTGTCCACAGGGCTTCGATAAAGGTGGCAAAGCCTTCGTTAAGAAAAATGTCGGCCCAGGTACCGCAGGTAATCATATCGCCGAACCATTGGTGGGCAAATTCGTGAGCCATAAGCGAGGTACTCCAGCAGTTGGGGCAGAAATTGGTTAGTGTCTGGTTTTCCATTCCGCCCCACGAAAACAGATTGTTCAACGTACAAAAACCATTCTTTTCAAAAGGATGTTCACAAAATGTTTGGGAATAATAGGTGGTCATGGGAATAATTTCGGCTTCCATGGCATGCGGATTTTCGCCTTGGTTATAATAAAAACGGATAGGAATGCTGTCGTTGGGATTGGATATCTTATGCCAATAGACGATATCGAGATTGTAGTTGACTTTGGCCGACATCACCATCAGGTAGGTTGCCACCGGATCGTGGCTAACCCAATGATAATAACGTGCTCCGCCGCTAATGGTCGAATCCATCAGCGAGCCGTTGGAACCTAACTTAACATTAAGCGGAACCCTTGCCGTTAAATCGAGTTTGGCTTTGTCGGAAGGTCTGTCCCAGCAGGGAAACCAATGGCGGGCGCCTTCGGGTTCGCAATCGGTAAACACAAAACCGCCACTGACGTTAAAAGCGCCATCCGTTATGTTATTATGCCGGTAATAAATTTTTATGGTTACGGTATCGCCGGCATTATAGGTTTGGTTCAGGTTGATGGTAAGCTTGTTGTTACTATGCGTAAATGAAGCGGCGGCAAGCCTTACCGAATCAATGGTGAGCGAATTATTGGCTGCGTCTAATTTAATCTGGTTAAGGGTGCTGTCCACCTTAAACGTCATAATGTTGCTGGCTGTGAAGGTATGGGGATAGGGACTGGTAAAGCAATTGAAGATATCCAACTGGAGTTTGTAATTCAGCACGTCAAACGTATGTCCGGGAATTGGTGAGATTGATTCTATCGGACTTAATTGTTTGTCGTTATGAGTTTTTTTATACGAACAATATTCAGCACCATTTTTAAAAGTGGTCTGTTGTGCCGATGCCAGGGTTACGGTAAATAAAGTCAGCAGAATAACTGGAAATAGTTTTTTTATCATGACGGAGAAGATTAATTTCAGATTTTAGATTGCAGATTTCAGATTTTGGTTATAAATGATGGTTTTGCCGGTTCAATGATAACCTTTACCGGCACAAATGTAAAATTAATTTGATAACATTAAATCATTTTTTTCAATTCCATGACATAAATAATGGATTTCACAATTTCGTTAACATCCATTGTTTTACAATTAAAAATCAGGTCGAAGATGCTTTGGTCGGGTTTGTATTTCAGAAAAGATTCGATAAGCGCCGTTCGTTTGGTATCGGTGTCGTTGGCCATCTTTTCGGCATCGGATCTGTTTAAGCCATTTACCCGGCAAATTTCGTTGATACGCCATTCCAAAGGGGCTTGCAGCCGTATGTGAAGGGAATTGGAAAATCCGTTGGTGATAGCCACGCTGCCTCTGCCGACAATAATTACATAGCCTTTGATGGCGATGCTTTTGATGATATCGCTGATGGTTTTCCGTATAGAAATGCTATTGATGTAATATTTTGATGAAAATGAAGAAATAACATCATCCATGATGCCTCTTTTTTGGGCACTCAGCACCGATTTGATTTTCATCGGATCCACATTTAGCCTGTTGGCTGATTCTTCAATAATTTCTTTGTTGATGAAATGCCATGAATGTGCTTTTTGCATCTTGTTTATTTCCGTGGTAAGTTTGTTGGCAATAAGCTTGGAAGGGCATCCAAATTCCCGCGAAATGGTTATGAAAGGAGCCGGGGTAGCCGGTAGTATCTCCGAACCTTGATTAAAGCGAATGTCCATATATTTTAGCAGTATGTTTTCCATCGCAACCTCCGTTTTTTAATGTGATTAATACAGAATACAAATTTACAAAAAAATAGTCATAAGTGCTAAAGCTGTCTTATATTTGCCCAAAGTATTTTTTGAAGCATGAATGTCCATAAGGGCTATGCCGATGCCAACCGAAAATGGCATTTTATGGACATTCCATTTGACCAATAAAAATAAAATTAAGAACAAATGAACCAGCTAAGATTATTCTTTTTTTTGATTGCCATCCTTTGTTCAGCTTGCGGAAAACAAGGAAAAAATGCCGGGAAGCTCACGGTGTTTAAATACAATGAATCTGCCGGCATCACTTCTCTCGATCCGGCTTTTGCCCGCAACCAGGCAAACATCTGGGCTTGCAATCAATTATATAATGGGCTGGTTCAACTCAGCGATAAGTTAGCCATCGAACCCTGCATTGCCAAAAGCTGGGATATTTCAGACGAAGGCACATTATACACGTTTCATCTTCGCAAAGATGTATATTTTCATAACAACCCGGCATTTCGAGGACAAAAGGGCAGGAGGGTAGTCGCTTCCGATTTCGTTTACAGTTTCAACCGCATTGTTGACCCGGCGGTAGCTTCGGCGGGAGCCTGGGTCTTTAACAATGTGAAACAGAACGGAGGAAAGTTTTCGTTTACCGCCATCAACGATTCCACATTCTGCATTGAACTTAAGCAGGCTTTTCCACCATTTCTGGGTTTGTTAAGCATGACCTATTGTTCGGTGATACCGCAGGAAGCGGTGAAGGTTTACGGTAACGATTTCCGCCGGAATCCGGTGGGAACAGGACCTTTTCAGTTTAAGATGTGGAAAGAAGGCGTTAAGCTGGTGATGGTTAAAAATCCCAATTATTTTGAAACCGACGATAAGCAACGACTGCCGTATTTAGATGCCGTTTCCGTTACATTTATTGTGGACAAGCAATCCGCTTTTCTCGAATTTGTCAAGGGCAACCTCGATTTTATGTCGGGCATCGACGCCAGTTATAAAGATGAACTGTTAACCCGGAGCGGAGAATTAAATCCCAAATACCAGAATAAAATTACTTTGCTCACCCAGCCATATCTCAATACCGAATATCTTGGTTTTTTGGTCGATCCCGGTTCTGATGTTGTTAAAAAAAGTCCGTTACGGTTAAAAGCTATCCGCCAGGCCATCAATTATGGATTCGACAGGAAAAAGATGATGCGTTATTTGCGCAACAACATTGGTATACCGGGAATCTATGGTTTTATTCCGTTAGGAATGCCCGGCGTAGATACCAACGACCGGCATGGATTCGATTACAATCCCGATAAATCGCGAAAGCTTCTTGCTCAGGCAGGTTTTCCGCAAGGCAAAGGTTTGCCCGAAATAACCCTGTCCACCAATGCTTCCTATCTTGACTTATGCCAGTATATCCAGCAACAGCTTACCGAACTGGGAATGAAAATTAAGATTGATGTGAATCCACCGGCAACTTTACGCGAGATGATCGCGCAATCGAAGGTGAATTTCTTTCGCGGTTCCTGGATAGCCGATTATCCGGATGCCGAGAATTACCTTTCATTGTTTTATACCGACAATTTTTGCCCCAAAGGGCCGAATTATACTCATTTTTCCAGTAAAGCATTTGATGCTTTATACCTGAAGGCTCAAAAAGAAGTGAACGATACCTTACGCTACCAATATTACCGGCAGATGGATGCGTTGGTGATGGAGGAAGCGCCGGTAGTAGTGCTTTATTACGACCAGGTGTTACGTTTCGTTCAGAAAAATATTCATGATTTAGGCGGTAATCCCATGAATTTACTTACGTTGAAGCGCGTTAAAAAAACAAATAAAAATTAAATTCTCAATAAAATGAAAAGATATACCATCGCGACACTAAGTTTGGCTCTTTGCCTGCTGTCGCTTCCGGCATTGAGTCAGAAAGCCCAGAAAAGTCCTGCCGGCAAATCCGGTGAAAGCAACCTGACACAATATGTAAACCCGTTTATCGGCACAGGAGGGCACGGACACACCTATCCCGGCGCATCGTTTCCCTTTGGCATGGTTCAGCTAAGTCCGGATACGCGGCTGACCGGCTGGGACGGTTGCTCGGCTTATCATTATTCCGATAGCCTGATTTATGGCTTCTCGCACACCCATCTCAGTGGAACCGGCTGTTCCGATTATGGCGATATACTGATCATGCCCACCACCGGCAAGGTGAAAGTGGTACGTGGCGAAGTTGCAGATGCAGTTGTTAGCGCGTTCAATAGCGGAATCGGCAAGGTGAAAGTGGTACGTGGCGAAGCCGGAAAACCCCAATCAGGTTACAGTTCCAAGTTCAGTCACAAAAATGAGGTCGCCCAGGCTGGTTATTACAGCGTGGTGCTGGATGATTATCATATCAAAGCCGAACTGACGGCTACTGCCAGGACCGGCTTCCACAAATATACTTTTCCTTTAAGCAAGGAATCCAATATCATTATCGATCTGCAACATCGCGATGAAGTTATCGAATCGTCGGTTACCATCGTCAGCAATACCGAGATTCAGGGTATGCGCCGTTCCCGGGCATGGGCAGAAGACCAGCAGGTATTTTTTGTGGCTCGCTTTTCAAAACCCTTTGCCAAATCAGGCGTTGCATTGAACGATGAGCTGAAAAACTTAAAAACGGCTTATGGCAAAAATGTGAAAGCTTTTGTAACATTTAATACGTACAAAGGCGAAGTGATTACCGTAAAAGTGGGTATTTCGGGTGTAAGTATTGATGGCGCCCGCAGGAACTTAGAAGCCGAAATCGGTAACAAAAGTTTTGAAACCATACGCACAAGCGCCGGACAGGCATGGAACAAAGAATTAAATAAAATAGTGGTGGAAGGCGGTTCCAACGACCAAAAGACCATTTTCTATACCGCTTTGTACCATGCCATGCTCAATCCCAACCTGTATATGGATGTTGATGGCAAATACCGCGGGCGCGATTTGAAGATACACCAGGCCAAAGGTTTTGAAAACTATACCGTATTTTCTCTTTGGGATACTTACCGGGCGGCACATCCGCTGTACACCATTATCGAACAAAAACGTACCGCCGATTTTATCAATACCTTTCTTGTGCAATACCAACAAGGCGGAATGCTTCCGGTGTGGGAACTTTCGGCTAACGAAACCGGATGTATGATCGGCTACCATGCCGTTCCGGTGATTGCCGATGCGTTGATGAAAGGCATAGGCGGGTTTGATGCATCGAAAGCCCTGGAAGCCGTAAAACATAGTGCCGAGCAGGATCATCTTGGACTTAAATTTTATAAAACTTTAGGCTATATTCCTTCTGACGAGGAAGGCGAAGCGGTTTCCAAAACGCTGGAGTATGCCTACGATGATTGGTGCATCGCTCAGATGGCGAAAAAAATGGGTAAGAATGAAGACTACAAAACCTATATCCGGCGTGCTCAGTATTACAAAAATCTTTTCGATCCCACCACGGGATTTATGCGGGCGCGGAAAAATGGCAGTTTGTATTCACCCTTCGACCCGGCAGAAGTGAATTTTAATTATACCGAAGCCAATGCCTGGCAATACAGTTTTTATGTCCCGCAGGATATTACGAACTGGTCTGCCATGCTTGGCGGAAAAGCTCAACTGGCTACCATGCTCGACGGGTTGTTTGCCGCCAAACCCCAAACTACCGGACGCGACCAGGCTGATATCACCGGGCTCATCGGCCAATATGCTCATGGCAACGAACCCAGCCACCAGATAGCCTATCTTTACGATTATGCAGGACAGCCATGGAAAACCCAGGAAAAGGTTCATGAAATCGTTCATACACTATATCATAATCAACCCGACGGACTGAGCGGCAACGAGGACTGCGGACAAATGTCGGCCTGGCTGGTGCTTAGCGCCATGGGTTTCTATCCCGTTACCCCGGCTTCCGATTTTTACGCTATCGGAACTCCTTTGTTTGATAAAGTTACGATACATCTCGAAAACGGAAAGCAATTTGTAATAAAGGCAAATAACCTTTCGGATAATAATTTTTATGTCTCCGCTTCGCGTTTGAATGGCGCTGCAACCAATCATTGCTATCTCCGCCATTCCGACCTGATGAAGGGAGGAGAGCTTCAACTGGATTTAGCTTCCCAGCCCAATAAAGCATGGGGAAGCAAGGAAGGGGATGCTCCCGTTTCGGCCATCACCGATAATTTTATTACGCCTAATCCTATGGTGGAAAAGGGCGACAGGGTCTTTTACGATTCCACGCTTGTCGTGCTTGGCTGTGCCAATGATAAAGCCAAAATATATTATACACTCGACAACAGCCAGCCTTCGGAAAGCTCGTCGCTTTATTCCGGACCGTTTTTGCTAACCAATACCTCTACGCTAAAAACCGTGGCTTATGTTGACCATCAACCAAGCTTTACCGTTACTTCCTGTTTCAACAAAATCCCCAAGGGCAGAACCCTGCGGCTGAACACCCGATACAGCAACAGTTATACTGCCGGAGGCGATATTGCCCTGATTGACGGTATCTATGGTAAAGGCGATTTTCATACCGGTTCATGGCAAGGTTACCAGGGCGTAGATGTAGATGCCGTGGTGAATTTAGGCAAGTCTTTGCCCATCCATAAGTTATCCATTGGTTTTAATCAGGATATGGGCTCATGGATACTCATGCCCGTGAAGGTTGATTTTTATGTTTCGTCCGATGATGTAAACTACAAACTTGTTGGAACAGTAGTCAATGACATTCCTGCCGACAAGGAAGGTGGCATCATCAAAACGTTTACGCTGGAAGGACTGAATCTTCAGGCACAGTTTGTAAAAGTAGTAGCTAAAAATCCGGGAGTTCTGCCTCCTTCGCATCCTTCTGCCGGGGAAAAATCCTGGATTTTTGCCGATGAAATCACCATTGAATAAAAATTATACATCATGAACTCAGTAAAAAAATTAGCCCTTTTCTGCTTATTAACCCTTGGTTTTGCCTCCTTTGTTATCGCGCAGTCGGCCGATACCGTATGGCTTTCATCACTCGATGTAACCAAAGCCCGTCAGGGGTGGGGCGACCCTCATGCCGACAAGTCGGTGGATGGAAATCCTATAAAAATTGCCGGAACAACCTATGCCAAAGGTTTCGGTACCCATGCCGGAAGCGCTTTATATATCAATCTCAAGGGAACCGCTTTGTCTTTTGAATCGCAGGTGGGACTGGATGATGAAATCAACGGAGCCGCCGGAAGCGTTCGTTTTAAAATTTATTGCGACAAAAAAGAATCGTGGAAAAGTGAAGTGCTGAAAGCCGGCGAAAAGGCTAACGTAAAACTCGATTTAAAGGGAATAAAGGAGATGATACTGCTGGTTGAAACTACCGAGGACGGTCCCAACTGGGATCATGCCGACTGGGCAGAGGCTAAGTTTATTGTTGCCGGTCTGCATCCCGAAACCGTAGATCCTCCGCGCGAAAAAGAAGAAATCCTGACGCCCAAGTCATCGCCGGAGCCCCGGATAAACGGCGCTAAAATTTATGGCGTTCGTCCCGGTTCACCGTTTCTTTTCCGGGTTCCTGCTACCGGCAAACGCCCCCTGAAATATGCCGCCAAAGGACTACCTCAAGGCTTAACCATCAACACTTCCACTGGGATCATCTCTGGCAGCACTTCAGACGTCGGAAAACATAAAGTAATGCTTACCGTTACCAATTCTCTTGGAAAAGCAGAACGTCAGTTTACCATCGTGGTAGGAAACAAGATAGCGCTCACTCCGCCCATGGGCTGGAATAGCTGGAACTGCTTTGCCGAAGCGGTGGATGATCAGAAAATCCGTTCGGCAGCCGATGCGCTTATCTCTTCCGGTTTAGCCGATCATGGCTGGGCTTACATCAATATTGACGACTGCTGGGCGATTAAACCCGGCTCCGGCGATACGATGGTCAGTGGAAATGTTCGTGATAAGGACGGAATGATCAATTCCAATAAAAAATTCCCCGACATGAAAGCTCTTTCGGATTATGTTCACTCCAAGGGTTTGAAAATAGGAATCTATTCTTCGCCCGGTCCGTTGACCTGTGCCGATTATACCGCCAGCTACCATCACGAAACCGACGATGCCAAACAATTTGCCAACTGGGGAATGGATTATCTGAAATACGACTGGTGCTCCTATGGCAATATTGCCAAGGATAAGAGCCTCATCGAGCTTCAAAAACCTTATCTTACCATGAATGATGCGCTGAATAAACAAAAACGCGATATCGTTTACAGCCTTTGCCAGTACGGCATGGGCAATGTGTGGACATGGGGAAGCGCCGTAGGCGGCAATTGCTGGCGTACCACCGGCGACATTACCGACACCTGGGAAAGCATGTCGGGCATAGGATTCGGCCAGGCAGGCAAGGAAAAGTTTGCCGGTCCCGGCCATTGGAACGACCCGGATATGCTGGTGGTTGGCATGGTAGGGTGGGGCAACTTACATCCCTCGCGTCTATCGCCCAATGAACAATATACCCACATTTCCCTCTGGTCGCTGCTTGCATCGCCCTTGCTCATCGGCTGCGATATGACTCAGATGGACGATTTTACCTTTAACCTGCTTTCCAACGATGAAGTGATCGAAATCAATCAGGATGCGCTTGGTATCCAGGCAAAGCAGGTACTGTCGGAGGACGATAAGGAAGTATGGGCAAAACCCCTCGAAGATGGTTCCCTTGCCGTGGGCCTGTTCAATAAGGGAATGTTTGCCGATTATGTTAGCGTTTCGCTGGAAAGGTTGAATATTAAAGGTAGCCCGGCAGTGCGCGATGTATGGAGGCAGCGGAATCTTGGCTTTGCCAACGTCAGCCTTACCTATAAAATTCCAGCCCATGGTGTAAAACTGATCAAACTGACGCCAGTGGAAAAGAAGAAATAAAATTTACCGAACCCCAACCCTGACGGGGTTTCAAACCCCGTCAGGGTTACGATACCATTTATTCACCAGCTTCATATAAACGAAGCCTGTTTTTCAGCGAGACAATTTCATCCTGCATCGAGCTTATTCGCTCTAATAAATGAATGATGGTCTCAATACCTTCCAGGTTAATGTCCAGCTCATAATATAGCCGGACAATTTTCTCTAATTGCTGAAGCTGATCTGTATCAACATATAAAGTCTCTTCAATAGAAGTAAATTCTATCAATCCGGTTTGTTGCAATGATTGTATAAAAGAAATCTCGGTATTATGGTTGATACAGAATTCATTAATGGATATTAAATTTTCTGTTTGCATGGCTAACATTTTAAATTACAATTTTGACAATTCGGTAAATAATGCTTTTTCCTTATCGGTTAAGTTTTGTGGAATTTTAATTTCGTACGTTATAATTAAATCTCCAAAATGTCCTTCGCTCTTATAAACAGGAAATCCCTTGCCTTTCAACTTTATTTTACTTCCATTTTGGGTTTCAGGCTTTACTTTTAACTTTACTTTTCCGTCCAGGGTATCTATGGTAATTTCACCTCCCAACACGGCTGTGTATAGATTTAATTCTACCGTAGTATATAAATCATTTCCTAACCGTTTAAATTTGGAGTGATTGGCTATTGAAAATGTAATATATAAATCGCCATTTGGTCCGCCGTTTATTCCCTGTCCGCCAAGTCCTGCGATCTTAATCGTTTGCCCGTTTTCAATTCCGGCAGGAATAGTAATCCGTATGTTTTTCCCATTTACCGTCAGCGTTTGTTTTTGGGTCTGATATGCATCCATCAAATCCAGATGTAATTCAGCATGGTAATCTTCTCCTCTGAATTTTACCTGTCGTTTACCTGCGCCTGCCGCTCTGCCAAACATAGATTCAAAAAAATCAGAAAAATCTCCTCCTTCAAACGATGTTCCCGAATACCTTGTTTCCCCCGAATCTGACGGTTGTTCCTGATACTGTTTTGCACCTTCGAATTGCTCAGCATGTTGCCAGTCTTTTCCGTATTGATCATATTTCTTGCGCTTTTCAGGATCGCTCAATACTTCATTCGCCTCATTGATTTCCTGAAATTTCTTGGTCGCATCCTTATCATTCGGATTCAGATCGGGGTGATACTTCCTGGCTAATTTCCGGAAGGCGCTTTTGATCTCCGTTGGTGTTGCCGTTTTTTCAACCCCTAATATTTTATAATAGTCTACGAATGTCATTACTCTTATATGTTTGGTTAATTTTATTTCGAACTATCCGGGAAAATGGTTTTTGGTTTTTGGTTTGTGCATAACGGAATATGCTTCTTATTCATCGGTTATTAATTTTTAATTTATTGGTCAGATGGAATATCCATAAGATATCATTTTCGGTTGGTATGAACACAGCCCTTATGGATATTTCATCATTTTCCCCCACAAATGTAAAGAGAATGAAATAAAAAGCAAAATAATATTACCTGTTTTATTTGCCGCTTATGGCTTATCCCCATCAAATAGTGATTTTAGGACGAGACACCCGTCCCTCTCTTTCTAATAAATTCACCCGTTCCCTCTCTTGGAAGGAAGAGAGGGACTCTTGCCGATTTGTTCCTAAATATAAATGTTATGGACTTTTGCGGCTTTCTTCTGCTCTCCCTTCTCTTTTTTCCAAGAGAAGGGGTCGGGGGGATGAGTTGGTTTCACCATTTAAATTTTTCACCTGGCAACTTCAGTACCGAAGTAAGCGGTACAAATTTTTCACCTGGCAACTTCAGTACCGAAGTAAGCGGTACAAATTTTTCACCTGGCAACTTTAGTACCGGAGTAAGCGGTACAAATTTTTCACCTGGCAACTTCAGTACCGGAGTAAGCGATACAAATTTTTCACCTGGCAACTTCAGTACCGGAGTAAGCGGTACAAATTTTTCACCTGGCAACTTCAGTACCGAAGTAAGCGGTACAAATTTTTCACCTGGCAACTTCAGTACCGGAGTAAGCAGTACAAATTTTTCACCTGGCAACTTAAATACCTGAGCATTTAAACTTGGCCATTAGCTGTTGGCTGTTAGCTATTAGCTAACAGCCAACAGCTAATGGCCAACAGCTAATGGCCATAAAGAAAGCACAACGACGATTTATTGTTTCATCATTTTCCGGTTAATTGTCTGTCCGTCTTTGGTAATTAATTGAACAATATAATTGCCGGCGCGGTAGCCGGAAGTGTTTAAGGTTATCGTTTTGCCGCCGGTGATGTTTTGTTCGTAAACCGTTATGCCCAGGTTGTTTATTACATTTATTTTGCAGATGTCGTTGCCGACTTCTACGTTAAGATAATCTGATGCCGGATTTGGATAGATTTTAACAGATTTCTTTGTCGTTTCATGAACTCCATCTACTATCCAACCGCTGGCAGATCCATTTATATAATTTACTGGTATAGTATCTCCGTAACCCCAGAAAAAATTACGAGGCATAGGATCATCACTCCATGTGATAGGAATGGATAACCACCAGTCGTCCATTAATATAGGCCAGCTAAAAACCAGATCAAAAAAATGTCCATCAGTAATGTTAAGCCCCTGAGTCTCGGCACACCATTGAAAAGTGATATGACCGGGAGTAGGTTCTTCTACCATTACAGAATCCACAATGGTTGGGTTCCAATTAATCACTCTCTGAAAGGACGTCATTCCCGGCTCATACTCTATAGTAAATTGAAAACAATTAGGATTTATCCCAAATTGTGCATGGACGGGGACAACAACGCTATCCGTTGCCGATTCGTTAGGTACAATTACGTCTTCGATACTGACTGTAGAGTTAAAAGTGCTACCACCGGAAACTTGCCCATTAATATAAAACGGTGTAAGGATAATTCCGTCGTAATCGGCAAATTCGCGGTGTATAGGATTATCGCTCCAAACAAGATTAGTTTGTCCAGCTACGCCATTCCAGGTAAAGTCGAGAGTAAAGAAGTCGCCGTCAGGTATATTAATGCCCTGAGTTTCGGCAGCCCAGACAAAAATAAGTTGTCCCGGAGTAGGTTCACTAACGGTAACGTCATTAATTCCGGGATACCAGTTGGATGTTCCGTTAAAGGTCAACAGTGCGGGGTCGTATTCAATAGAAAACTGGAATGACCCTAAATTGAGAATCAAAACTGCGTGAACAGGAACAGATACCGGACCTGCTTCCACATTGTCTACCGAATTTATACTGACTATGGAACCTGGGGGAATACTGTTACCGATAACTTCTCCATTTAAATACGACGGTACAAAGATATTCCCGTTATAATCGCCGAATTCGCGTATCGTAGGGTTATCGCTCCATGTGATATTTGAAGCTTGTCCTAATGCTCCATTCCATATGAAGTCGAGGTCAAAGAAGTTACTGTCAGGTATATTAATGCCTTGGGTTTCGGCAGCCCAGACAAAAGTAAGGTGCCCAGGAATAGGTTCACCAATGGTGACAGCATCAATTCCGGGATACCAGTCGGAGGTGCCCATATAAGTTAACAGTGCAGGGTCGTATTCTATGGTAAACTGGAATGAGCCTAAATTGGAAATGTAATTAGCATGAACAGGAACAGAGACCGAACCTGCCTCCACATTAGTTACCGTTTGGATGGTGAGGGTGGGATAAGCGCCGGCTAAAACGGTTAACGTAACGGGAATGCTATCGGTGCCTACATTGCTGGTAAAGATTATAAAGGCATGGTAAGTGCCTGACGGAACGTTGGCGTATACAGGGAAGTTTAGGTTAGTGCTTTCGCCGAAACCTAAATAACCGCTCATTGGTACCACGTAATAATTCCAAAGGCTGTCGGAAACCACATGGACATTATACGCGAGTGTTCCGTCACCACTATTGCTCAGGGTTAGCGATAACGTTCCTGATTCATTCGGATTAAGGCTGATTGTTAACGAATCGGGGCTGATATTCATGGTGGGAGCGGTGAGGTATATATCATAAGGCGTATACTCGTCATAAATTTCACAGGTTCCATAATATGAGTTATATCCTATAGCTTCGGTTGTTATTACATAGGTACCGGATACGTCCAATGACAGCCAATATGTACCATCTACCCCGGTGGTTCCCGATAGGCTATAGCTTCCATTTGTTGCTGTAACGGTAACTCCTGCTACCGGTTGACCTGCATGAGTTATGGTTCCGGCAAGGTAATAGTGAGGAGGCGGGGGAACAATAGTATAAGTAACAGGAATAGTAGCTGTGCCTACATCGGGATTGGAAATAAAACAGATATTGCCCTGAAACGTAATATCTTTTTGCGGAGGAATATAGTTCCAGTCGAAGGTAACCGGTATGTTTACCGATGAATCGGCTGGAATAATACCTTCTACCGGAGATCCTACAACAAGCCACGAAGGATATCCCTCTCCGGTGAAACAAAGTCCATCCACCTTATCGGCAAAATGGCCAACAACATACGTATTTCCATTGGTGCGGTCCATTATTCGCAACTCGCTAAACGGTGGTGCGCCGGGGGTGTTATCGTCATAGTTTGCTACCACATAAATAATATCCTGTTCCGGATTCCAGGCAATGTCGTGACGATAGTAGGAATCGAAACCCAGTGGGCCTAATGCAGTAGCGGCTCCTGTGGTCTTGTCAATAAGATATGCCTTATCGCTGGCAGCATCTATACCATACATCTGACCGGTGCCATCAATAGCTATGCCCTGTAAATAATGGAGTCCGGTAGATCCAATCAATGTAGAAGCTCCTGTAGTAATATCAATGGTAAAAAGGTAGGATTCATCCCAGTTAGTTGCACAGGCATAATATATTCCGGTATTCCGGTCGCAGGCTAATCCTGTCCAAAAAGACAACCATGGAATACTGGGACTTGTGGAGCCAATATCAGTTATTTCTCCTGTGTTAACATCCATTTTCATCAAATCCGAGTTATCATATCCTAAGGGGCAGATAAAGTACATAATACCATTATCTGTTGCATCGAACGAACAGCATTCCATGCCCATCGTATCGGCACAAATAATATTCATATTGGATGGGTCATCCGTATTGAAAGAGAAGAACAAATGATTTGAGCCAAAACTAAAAGCATAACCGGTAGAACCCAGGAGCGGATTGTCCTTTAGCGGAAAACTGGCGGAATGTATTTTCTGAAAGATATTAAAATCTCCTGCCGAAGAGGCTTCTGTTTTTTTATATTGCGTTTGTGCCCAGGTATGCCATTCCAAGGGGCCGTCACCGTTGTTGGTAACGGTAACCCATCGTTGATAGGGTACTCCCGAATGCAGCGTATCGTTGATAGACTCCGGGATGATGCTCATGGTAGGAGCGGTGAGTTGGAAGTCATGAATTATCGTCATGTCTTCCGGAATATCAATGGAATCCTTTATGATGTTGTAATGATCTTTTATCACCTTTACTTCGAACTTCATTCCTTCGAAATAAATAAATGCATAATTGCCTTCGGCATCGGTGGTGTCAATATGGACAGTGAAATTATGTTGTAAGATAATGATGGCTCCTTGTACAGGTGCACCGGTAGATAAAACAGTTACTTTGCCTGTAAGATTACTGGCAATAGATATCAATGGCATAAGCCAAAGTAGCAAGATGAAGAGGTAAAGTTTTTTCATATGGCAATGGTTTAAAAAATATTTTAGTACAAAGTTATAATTAATTTAATAAGACATGTAAATTTTTATAAATATTTTTTAAAATAAATTTACCCGATCACTCTCTTTCCAACAAACTCACCATATATCCCTCTCTTGAAGGAAGATAGGAGCTCTTGCTGCTTTCTTCCATTAAATTAGCATTGTGGACTTTTGCCGCTTTCTTCTGCGCCTCCTTCTCTTTTTTCAACAAACTCACCCTATATCCCTCTCTTGGAAGGAAGAGAGGGACTTTTGCTGCTTTATTCCATTAAATTAGCGTTATGGACTTTTGCTGCTTTCTTCTGCTCCTCCTTCTCTTTTTTCCAAGAGAAGGAGGTCGGGGGGATGAGTTGATTTTACCATTTAAATTTTTCACCTGACAACTTCAGTACCGGAGTAAGCGATACAAATTTTTCACCTGGCAACTTGGGTACCTGAGTAAGCGGTTGTAATTTTTCACCTGGCAACTTGGGTACCTGAGTAAGCAGTTGTAATTTTTCACCTGGCAACTTCAGTACCTGAGCATTTAAACTTGGCTATTAGCTGTTAGCTGTTAGCTATTAGCCAATAACTAACAGCTAACGGCCAACAGCTAATGGCCATGAAGGAAGCACAACGACGATTTATTGTTTCATCATTTTCCGGTTAATTGTTTGTCCGTCTTTGGTAATTAATTGAACAACATAATTGCCGGCGCGGTAGCCGGAAGTGTTTATGGTTATCGTTTTGCCGCCGATGATATTTTGTTCGTAAACCGTTATGCCCAGGTTGTTTATTACATTTATTTTGCAGATGTCGTTGCCGACTTCTACGTTAAGATAATCTGATGCAGGATTAGGATAGATTTTAACGGATTCCTTTGTTGTTTTATTAATACCTCCAACAACATCACCGCTGGCTGAGCCATTAATGTAGTTTACGGGGATTGGCGTCCCATAGTCCCATGAAAAATTGCGGGGCATAGGGTCATCGCTCCAGACGATAGGGAATGTCATCCAGATATCTGTAAATTCAGGCCAGCGAAAAAGCAAATCAAAGAAATGTCCGTCAGTAATGTTAAGCCCCTGAGTATTGGCACACCATTGAAAGGTGATATGACCGGGAGTGGGTTCTTCTACCATTACGGAGTCGACAATGCTCGGATTCCAGTTAGTTACTCCCTGAAATGATAGCAAGGGGTCGTATTCTATGGTAAACTGGAAACAATCGGGATTTATCCCAAACTGAGCATGGACGGGGACAGCAATGGTTTGCATTCCGCTTCCATTAGGTACTGTGATGTTTTCAATGCTGACTGTAGAATTGAAAATATTGTTACCAGAAACTAGTCCATTAACATACAAAGGTACAAAAATATTTCCATCATAATCACCAAATTCTCTGGGCGTAGGATTATCGCTCCATATAAGATTTGAAGCTTGTCCTGCGACGCCATTCCAGGTAAAGTCAATGTTAAAGAAGTTACCATCTGGTATGTTAATGCCTTGAGTTTCGGCAGCCCAGACAAAAGTAAGGTGCCCAGGAATAGGTTCACCAACGGTAACAGCATCAATTCCGGGATACCAGTTGGAAGTGCCGGTATAAGTTAACAGTGCGGGATCGTATTCTATGGTAAACTGGAATGAGCCTAAATTGGAAATGTAGTTAGCATGAACAGGAACAGAAACCGGACCCGCCTCCACATTAGTTACTGTTTGGATGGTGAGGGTGGGATAAGCACCGGTTAAAACGGTGAACGTAACGGGAATGCTATCGGTGCCTACATCAGGACTGCTGGCAAAGATTATAAAGGCATGATAAGTGCCTGGCGGAACGTTGGCGTATACGGGGAAGTTTAGGTTAGTGCTTTCGCCGAAACCTAAATAACCGCTCATTGGTACCATGTAATAATTCCAAAGGCTGTCGGAAATCACATGGACATTATATCCGAGCATTCCGTCGCCATTATTGCTCAGGGTTAGCGATAACGTTCCCGATTCATTCGGATTGAGACTGATTGCTAATGAATCGGGGCTGATATCCATGGTAGGTGCAGTGAGGTTGATAGGCAAAGTAGTTGTTTGTCCATACCCAATAATTATACCCGTTGTGGAGAATGGATTGTAGCCTGTGGCTTCGGCAGTAACCGAATACGTTGAAGGAGCAAGGCTCTCGAAGGTATAAACGCCATTGTTGCCGGAAGTAGTAACGTAACCCATGCCATTGTGTATCGCATTAAGCGTTACACCGGCAACCGGTATGCCGTTATGCGTAACGGTTCCGGTAAGCGTGCCATAATCATCGTATGAAGAAAGAGTAACCGGAACGGTTATTGTACCAACGTTAGGATTGGAAGTAAAAATAATGCTTCCATTTAAGTCGTAATCTTTCTGAGGGGGAATATAATTGCCATCCAGTGTAACGGTAACATCCCGTGTAGTGCCCGGAGGAACAGTTCCATGTCTTGGATCAATGGCTAACCATTGGGAACAACAACCACTCGGAAATGCAAACCCGTCAATTTCGCCGGATAATGAGCCTATTACGGCTGTATTACCGGTTGTTTTATCAAACAAACGTAATTCACCGGCTGAAGTTCCGGCATTGTAAGCTGCCATATAAATAGCGTCGGATGCAGGATCCCAGCCCATACCCTGGGCATAGCCTGCATTGAATCCGATGGAACCAATCAACGTAGAAGTACCGGAAGTTTTGTCAATCATGTAAGCGTTGTCGCCGACAATGTCATAACCGTACATCTGGCCACCGCCGTCGATAGCAATATCGATCAGGGCAGGGATTCCTGTTGCACCAATTACGGTAGCTGCACCGGTGGCGGGGTCAATGGAATAAAGCAGAGATCCAGTCCCATTGGTAGATGTTGCGTACAGCATTCCGTCAGTCTTATCGCAGGTTAACCCGGTCGGGGTATCACCGCTTTGTAAACCGGCAGGACCAACTGTGGTAACATTGCCTGTGGCTATGTCGACAGTTTTAATGTTGCCATCATTGTAATCAATGATGTACATAAAGTCGGTATGGGTTGCATCAAAAGTACCTCCAAAAGGAGTAATGGTAACATTAGCAATCGTTGTTGGATTGGATGGATCATCCATATCGAATGACATGAAAATGCCATTATTTACATCAAATCCATAAGCAATCGAACCTTTAGCGCCTTTGTAAGCGCTGGTAACATTTGTTTTATTAACAACAGGAGCAACGCCTGCAGAAGCAGGGGTATGTTTAAATTTACCATCGCTTGCGGGAATTGAAGCTTGCTTTTTGATGTTTGTCTGAACATCAGCAGTCCAACCCAAAGCGCCATCGCCATTATTAGCAATGTGAATCGTCCGGGTAATAATCTGCCCGGGCACAATAAGCTCAGTAATAGATAATGGATCAATAACCATGGTAGGAGCAACCATTGCAATATTATGAACGGTTGTTTGTCCAAAGACAACCTCAATGCCTGTAGCTGAATAAGGATCGAACCCTTCTTTCTCAGCAGTGATATCGTAGGTTCCATATATTACAGGATCAAAACTGTATGCACCATCGGCGCCGGTTACCATTGAATAGGCATAAAGGGGGCTTTCTTCGCGGGTAGCAGTTACCGTTACGCCCTCCATGGGAGCTGTGCCATGACTAACTACGCCATTCAGTTTTCCAGTCCATGGACTCAGGATAGTCATATATAGAGCTACGGTAGCCTGTCCGACATCCGGGTCGGAATGGAATACTAAGTTTCCGGCTAAGGGATCTTTCTGCGGAGGAATATAATTCCCGTCGAAGGTAACCGTTACGGTTTGAGATTGTCCGGCTTCAACAATGCCAGAACTTGGGTTGATGAATGCCCATAGGGAACAACAACCACCAGGGAATGCAAATCCGTCAATTTCACCAGGTAATGAGCCTATTACGGCTGTATTACCAGTTACTTTATCAAGCAGGCGTAATTCAGCGGCTGAAGTTGAAGCATTATAAGCTGCCATATAAATAGCGTCGGATTCAGGATCCCAGCACATGCCTTGAGCATAACTTGCATCAAATCCGATAGAACCAATCATGGTTGATGCTCCCGTAGTTTTGTCAATCTTGTAAGCGTTGTCGCCAACAATGTCGTAACCGTACATCTGACCTTCACCGTCGATAGCAATATCAATCAAAGCAGGAATACCTGTAGGTCCAACAATAGTGCTTGCACCGGTAGCAGGATCTATTGTATAAAGTATAGACCCTGTTCCATTGGTAGAAGATGCATATAAAACACCAGTTGATTTATCACAGGTTAAACCGGTTGGGGTATCACCGCTTACTAAACCGGCATAACCAACGATAGTTACATTACCTGTAGCTACTTCTACTTTCTTAATAGCGCCATCATTGTAATCAATAATGTACATAAAGTCGTTATTACTTTTTTCATCAAATGTGCCCCCAAAAGGAGTAACAGATACATTAGCAATTGTTGTTGTATTTGAAGGGTCATCTGTATCAATAGACATAAAAATTCCGTTATTTACATCAAATCCATAAGCGGTAGAACCTCTTAGTCCTTTGTATGTATTGGCAACCTTCGTTTTGTTAACGACGGGAGCAACACCTGTGGATGTAACGCTATGTTCGAAATTACCGTCGCTTGCCGGAATAGAAACCTGTTTTTTGTTTGTTAGAAGACTTCCATTCCATGCTAACGGGCCATTACCACTGTTGGTAATGGTCAGGTCGCGGGTAGTCGTTTGTCCAAAAATGACTGTAACGGTTAATGAATCGGGAACAACAGCAATGGTAGGAGCGGTTAACTGATAGTTCCTGGTTACGGTTTGATTACCAAGGATGGTATCCTCTTCGGAAATTACATTGTATCCTTCCTTTTCGAGAGTTAATGTATAAATTCCGGCTTCTATACCATTGAAGGCATAGCTTCCATCGGCAACAGTAGTTGTGGTATAGCTACCACTTAATGCGTTGGTCATTGTGATGGCAGCACCTGCAACAGGACTCCCATCCAATAATCTGGTTACCGTACCGGTAAAGTTGCCTGTTACCTGTTGATAAATTTTAATATTATCAACATACCAGTAGTTGATATTGTATGAATTGGCACCATAAGCGCGGAAACGAACCTTAAAAGTGTGTCCGGCAGTCCACTGGGTAATATTATACGATTCGGATATCCAGTTGAAACTGCCATTAGCATTTGTATAATCATGAACCATCTGCCAGGTAGTACCATCAAATATTTCAACAGCCAGTCCTTCGAGGGTAGTGGAAGAAAAATTATTCAGATTAATGTCAAATTTCAGGGTTACATTATCCGTAATGGCTGTAGCATCTATGGTATCGGAAACCAAAGCAAAATTATAGTTGGAAAGCTGAGGACTCCAGCCAAACTGAGCCGAAGGGGCAGGATTACCCGTAGACGTAGTTACCGACCAGTTGCTCTGATCCGGATCGAACGACCAGTTGTTGGCATCAAAATTTCCGGCAGTCCAATCCTCAAAAAAAGGTAATATTATTGAGTCGCGACTACCCGGAATTATTGGAAGAGTTGGCACATTTATCCCCGGGGAATAGGCGCTAAACTGGGGATTGCAGCGGTTACCTGCCATTACAGCACAGGATAACATGCTTAGTAAGAAAAGAATAGTGTAGATTTTTTTCATATGGCTATGGTTTTAAAATTATTTTCCTACAAAGTTATAATTAATTTGATAAGACATGTACATTTTTTAAAATATTTTTTAAAATATTTTAAAAAATAAATTTATCCGGTATCTCTTTTTTCGAAAAGCTCACCCGTTCCCGCTCTTTCTAACAAACTCACCCGTTCCCTCTCTTGGAAGGAAGAGAGGGACTATTGCTGTTTTTTTTCATTAAATTAGCGTTATGAGCTTTTGCCGCTTTTCTTCTGCTCCCCATTCTCTTTTTTCTAACAAACTCACCCTAAATCCCTCTCTTGGAAGGAAGAGAGGGACTCTTGCTGTTTTCTTTCATTAAATTAGCGTTATGAGCTTTTGCTGCTTTTTCTTCTGCTCCCCATTCTCTTTTTAAACAAACCTGACAGCATACGCAGTATCTGTCAGCGTTTAAATTTAGCCGTTAGCTATTAGCTGTTGGCCAATTGCTAATAGCTAATAGCTAATAGCTAATAGCCAATAGCCATACACGGGGTACCTGAGCAAGCAGTTCTGATTTTCGGACAGACTCCTTCGGATTTACCTATGGATGGTTCAGGAGCCTGAGAAATGCTTTTTACACCAATCCGATACATAAAAGAATCACCTTTTACCGTTGACCCAAAGTAATCCGTCAGCGATAAAAGGTGATTCGTCGTTAGCCCGTTTGCCTGGCTATGGTCGGGCTAATAAATGTTGGCCGTATTCCGGTAGCCTGTTTTATCGGTATACCAATCGGTATAGTCAATTCCACCCGATTCGGCCCATTCGGCAAAATGGAGGTAGGTTTGCAGAATATCTACCGTTTCGAGGGGATAATCGAAACTAACGGGTATTTCGAAAGCCCAGGGCAGTCCGGTTTCCGACCTGTAATATTTGCCTTGTCCGGGATTGGAAGCGTCGGGGAGTTGTCCGAAGAAGGAAGTGTTTACCAATTCCGTTGGTGGCTGGTCTTTCAAATGTACTTCTTTTCCTCTTTCCTGTGCTTCAAAAATAAACGGGTTATACGGTGGTGTACCAATATTATCCTGTGGATTGGAGAAATGGGTCGTTACCGTCTGAAGTGCCGTTTGAACAGTTACGCCGCTTGTATGGCTGGTATTTATCATACCACCACCCAGCAAAGTGTTTACAGCATCAAAAGGTATAATCACCGTTTCGCTGGTATGTCCGGCTTCATAACCTTTGGCATCAAGGGTTACGGCATTGCCTACTTTAATACATCCGGTAACGCTTTGTACATTGGTGGGAGCCGTATTAAATACAATTCCGAAACCATTGTCCTTGGAAGCGCCGGCGGCTTTGATCTTAAATTTAGAAACAACGTCAACCACTTTATTCTGGGCATTGGTAACAATCTGGTATTGGAAATTAACTACCAAATCGTTGCAATCGTAATCGCCATAATAGGGCCAGTTGTCCTCAAACACAAAGCTTCCGTAATCTACTTCATTGGGATAATAGGAATTAAATGCACGGGTAGGATCGTTGGGATAAGCATCGAGGTTGTCGGCTACGCCATCACCATCCGAATCGTTTCCACTGGTATTGTTATCAATAGTTATCACTAATGTTTGATTGTCCGAACCAATGCTATTGGTAGCCGTAAGCGCTACATTGGTGATACCGGTAGCCGATGGAATGCCACTTATGGTTGAGCCATTAAATGTTAAGCCGGCAGGAAGGTTGGTTGCGTTAAAAGTAATGGGAGCAGTGCCATCGGCAGTGATGGTATAGATGAATGACTGCCCTTTTACTCCGGTAGCGAAAAGAACGCTGGTAATGGTAGGCGCATTTCCTGCGGAGGCTATGGTAATGACAAGTGTTTTTGTATCGGTTCCAAAGGAGTTGGTTGCCTTTAGGGTAACGTTATACGTTCCTGCCGAGGTGGGATTGCCACTGATGGTGGAGCCGCTGAAACTTAAACCGGCTGGCAGATTGGTAGCCGAATAGGTGATAGGGCTATTCCCGGAAGCGGTAATCTGGTAGATGAATTGTTGCCCGGTAGTTCCGGAAGCGGAAAGCGAACTGGTGATTACGGGAGCTGAGCCTGTTCCCGGGTTGCAATCGGTAGGTGTTACCTGATATGAACAATAGGTTACGTGAGAACTCATGGTTCCGTGATTGACTTCTATACCATCGGCATCGCAAAGGTCGACGTAGTTGTTTACCGAAGCGCCCCAATTGATATTTGTAGTCTTTAATATATTGATTCTACAGCCGGAAGTATTAGGCCCGCTGATTGATCCCTGAAGGTTAAAATGTTTGGTATCCATCATGCTGTTTAAGCCCATGTTGATTACTGCGCCTCCGTTTACGGTTGTTGTTCCTCCGCCATTATCAATGCCCACCTTGATGTAGCTACCGTTGTTAACCGTTCCTTGCTGATCGAAGTTACCCGAGATGATAACTTTGCATGAATTGGTGAGTTCGGAACCGCCGTTGTTGGTAAAATTACCGTTTACGGTAAGGGTAGAAGAGTTGGTTATTGTTCCGTCGTTTACAAGTTTATTTGTAACTGATAGTGGCCCTGAGTTGGTTAAACTGGAACTTCCTTCGATGGTAAGTTGTCCCGAATTAATGGTTAACGTACCGCTGTTTGTCATCGACGAATTATTGTCAAAACTATTGTCAACGGTCATCGTTCCCGAATTATTAAAGGTTACGGTTCCTCCGTTGTTTGTAAATTGTCCCGAAACGGTCATAGTTCCTTCATTAATAAAATCACCGCCATTGGTAAACGAGTTGCTGGTAGATGCGTTGGCATTGGCATAGTTGTGGAAAGAACCATTTTGTCCTACGGTTAGTTTGTTTAGCGTTACAGTTCCGTAATTTTCAAGTTTTAACTGATAACCGAGGACAAGGTTTGTGGAATTTAATGTTCCGGAGGAAGTTATTGTGATGGTGCCGCCACCGCCCCAGCCGTTGGTGGTATTTAACGTTACGCTTCCGCAAACGACTAATTTACCATTGTCGTGGATGGTTAAGCTGCTGATGTTTGCCGATGTTCCTTCGGCAATACAAATTTGTTGTCCTGAGCTTATTTCCAGATTCGAAATATTTCCGGTGATGGTTTGTGTACAGCCCGAACTGCAATCGGGACCAGCTTTTAATCTTCTTGATTTGATACTGGTGCCATCAAAAGTATAGGTTAGCGTTGTTCCTGTAATCGGAACGGCTTTATATTTATAATTGCCATTCGGACCCAGGTCGGCAACCCAAAGCTCGGTCAGACTGGAAGGCACCCGGAGCGTTGTTACATATTTCAGGCTATTATCGGTAGCTCCGGTTTTTACCAATTTCCCATTTGTTCCGGGGTTTCCGTTATATATCTTAATGATATGAATACCGGCTTGACTACCCTGGGTAACATTGATGGTAACATTCAAATCCACAAAGTTATCGAACTTAAAATTCGGATTAACTTTTAAATCGGTGAATTTGGAAGGTGTTCCGCCGTCATTATTGTTTTTCTGACATGCTGTAAAAGATAAAATACTGGCAATTATCAACAGGAAAAATACGGACTTAAACCCTGTAATTAATTTTTGGTTTGTATTCATAATAAAAAGGTGTTTTTAGTGATGATTAATATAATGGTGGTATTAAAATCGTGCCAAAGTAAAAATAAATAACAATTTACTGGTTACTATTGTTCTATAATCATCAAAAAAAATTGTTGAAATTATAATTGTCCCATAAAGGAACTTTTATTTCCCTTTTAAGGCATCAAATAAGATTTCAACCGGATGCAATGCCTTGCGATGAGTTCCGTCGAAAATCTGATGACGGCAACTCGTCCCGGGGGCAGCAATTAAAACATCATCCGCAGCCTTTCTGATTTCAGGAAACAAAACCAACTCTCCGACTTTCATCGAAAGCTCGTAATGTTCCTTTTCATAACCAAAAGAACCGGCCATTCCACAACAACCTGACTTAATTTCTTCTACCGTGTAATTAGTTGGCAAGGTAAGCATTTTTTTCGTAGTTTCAGTCGTTGCCACCGATTTTTGTTGACAATGCCCGTGCAGTTTAATGGTTTTTGCTTCGGCGGTGAATTGCTTGGCGCTGATATTTCCTTTTCCGGCTTCGCGGATAATAAACTCGTCGAAGAGCAAAGCATTTTGGGAAAGTTTTACTGCGGCTTCACGGAGTTCGGGCTTCACCAGTTCGGGATATTCATCGCGGAACGATAAAATGGCGGAAGGTTCTATTCCAATGAGCGGAGTTTTATCCGAAATCAAATCCTTTAACAGGCTTACGTTTCGGTTCGCAATTTTCTGGGCGGTGCGTATCAATCCCTTGGAAATATAGGTTCTGCCGCTTTCGCCATGTTTTGGTATTTCTACCCGGTAGCCTAACTGCGATAATAGTTTCACCGCTTTAATTCCGATTCCGGTGTCGTTGTAATTGCTGAATTCATCGGCAAAAAGGTATACTTTGCCTTTTAAGCCTTCCGTGTTTTCAGCATTCGGAGCATTTTTTTTCAGCCAACTCCGTAACGTAAACTTATACAAAGCCGGGATACTTCGTTTGGGAGCGAAACCAAGTATTTTCTTCAATATACCTGAAGTAAATTTATTTTCGACAAAGAAATTGAAAACAGAAGGCAAAATGCTTCCCAGGCTGTTTATTTTGGTGATGTAAGCGATGAGCCGGGTACGTAATGGAATTCCGTTGGCATCGTAATAATGCTGAAGAAATTCGGCTTTATACTTTGCCATATCGATGTTGGATGGACATTCGGCTTTGCAACCCTTGCACGAAAGGCATAAATCGAGTATGGAATAAATTTCCTTGTGGTCAAAAGGATTTGTTTTGGTGGAATTCGTCAGAAATTCACGTAAAATATTGGCGCGGGCGCGGGCCGTGGCGTTTTCGTCAAGAGTAGCCATAAAACTGGGACACATGGTTCCGCCCATAATGGCCGATTTACGGCAATCAGCCGAACCATTGCAACTTTCGATGGCTCGCAGCATGCCGCCCGATTTGGAAAAATCGAAAATGGTTTTCAGATCGCGGAAAGGCTGTCCTGTCTGATAACGCAGGGATGTATTCATGGCCGGAGTGTCCACAATTTTACCCGGGTTGAAGATGTTTTGAGCATCCCAGGTAGCTTTGATGTCCTTAAACAACTGATAATTGTGTTCGCCGAGCATCAATGGAATAAACTCACCGCGGAGTCTTCCGTCGCCATGTTCGCCACTGAGCGAGCCTCTGTATTTTTTAACAAGCCTGGCTGTTTCTAAGGCAACCGTGTGAAAAAGTTCTACATGCTTGGGATCTTTCAGATTCAATACCGGCCGGAGATGAAGTTCGCCGGTGGCAACATGGGCATAATACACACAGCTTAATCCATGACTGGCAAGCATTGTTTTAAATTCGGCAATATATTCGGGAAGCACTTCGGGGTGAACGGCAGTGTCTTCGGTAACGGCAACCGGGCGCGCATCGCCGGGAATATTGGAAAGCAACCCCAGTCCGGCTTTTCGCAATGCCCAAACGCGGGCGCAATCGGAACCAAAAACGATAGGAAAATGGTAGCCATAACCGGACTGCCTCATTTCGGCTTCTATTTTTTTAGCAATATCAAGGATTTCTTCTTTTGAATTACGGGCAAATTCCACAATCAGTATTGCGCCGGGATCGCCTTTAACAAAAAAACGGTTACGGTTTTGTTCGATGTTACTTTTGGTGCATTCCATAATCACATTATCCATCAGTTCCACCGAACCGGGCTGATATTTTAAGGCGATTAAATTCGCTTTTAAGGCTTCTTCAAGGTTATGGTGATGCACACAAATCAATGCTTTTTCTTTAGGAGGCAAAGGCAAAAGATGAAGCTTTATTTCTGTGGTAAAAGCTAACGTTCCTTCCGATCCGGCAAGTAAAGTGCAGAAATTAAAGGGCTTTCCTTCATCGGCAAACGGTTCCGATTCGAGCAATAAATCAATGGCATAACCCATATTCCGGCGGGGAATATTTTTATCAGGAAATTGCTCGCGAATTTCCTGCTGATTTTCGGGATTGGAAAGTATAGCATTAATGTTTTGATATATACGTCCCTCGAGGGTATTTTCCTGTCCTTTGGCTAAAAAATCTTTTCTGGTTAATGGCTTAAATTCAGCTTCGCTACCATCGCTGAGTATGGCTTTTATGGAAAGAACATGCTCGCGGGTGCTTCCGTAAATGAGCGAATGTGCACCACAGGAATTGTTTCCCACCATTCCGCCAATCATACAACGGCTTGAAGTAGAGGTTTCCGGTCCAAAAAATAAACCGTAAGGTTGTACTTTTTTATTTAGCTCATCAAGAACTACTCCAGGCTGAACGCGTATCCAGTGTTCTTCGGCATTTATTTCCAGGATATTCGTCATGTATTTCGACACATCCACGATGATTCCGCTACCGACGACCTGTCCGGCTAATGATGTGCCTGCCGTACGTGGAATGAGCGATGTTTTTTCGTCATGGGCAAAGGATATCAGTGTTTTAATATCATCGGCATCTTTCGGGCGGACAACACCTAACGGTAATTCGCGGTAAGCCGAAGCGTCTGTTGCATACATCAACCGCCAGGTTTCGGCAGTAAATACATCGCCTTTAATGCGTTCTTGCAGTTTTTCTAATTTCTGCTGAATGGAATTCGTGATCATAAAAAAAGAATAAGCTGCAAATTTCACTATTTTTCCGGTTTAATCCAGTAAAGATTTACATCCCAGCTTCCAATATGATATTTTTTTACCGAATCAGCTTTTTCGGAGAGGATTATACCATTAGCAAGATATGCCTTTTCTGAATCCGTTTCGTCAGCTTCCGAAATGATTATCCGCGGTTTATATTCTTGAATGGGATTTTTATAATTCAAAAAATTATTCCATACCGGGAGCGTTCGTGCTTTGCAATCCCAGCATAATGCCGGAGCCCATGCGCCGATAATTGGTTGATTGTACGAATATTTGGCAAGATAAGCATTCGCTTCTTTTAGTACAAACGTACGTTGCCGGTAGGTGGTGTAAAGTGTTGTTATATTCTGGCAGAAAAGGAGCATGAATATGCAAAATGAAATAACTTTTACCAGGCCATTTCTCTTTTGAAAAATGGGATGAAATAGTAATTCTGAAATAACAACGCTTATTAATAAACCCATTGAAAAATAGAAGCTTATTAAGTATCTGGTAGGCAAATATCCCATGGTTAACTTATGCGTTTCCAATAGAAACCAAAGAACAGCGCAAATGAATATAGTCCTGAATTCGATCCTTTTAAAGAAGAAAAAAATGAGAAAGCCGGTTAAGAGACAAGTGCAAAAGACACTACTGTAAATATAGTTTACGTCATTAAAGAATATATCCCGGATATTATTTTTTATGATTTCACCGGTTTCACCATTAATTTTAAAAGTTCCAGACTGGTTAACCATCATATAATCAAAGGTTTTTTGTAAAGGCAGATACCAGAAAAAGATAAAACATAACGATAGACCAATCAGCGTAAAACACAAACACCGGAAGTTTTTGAAAAACAATTTTTTGTCGTAAGGATTGATAAAATAATCTATAGGCGTAGCCAGCAAGGCAAAGGGCAATAAATAAATAAACTGGATCTTTGCCACGAAAGCGCCGAAAATGAAAACCTGTGATAAAATGAGAAATGTTTTAGGTTTGCCGGCGTTGGTCGCATATAAAAAAAAGAATAAAATAGCCATGGTGAAAAGGGAAACGCTCAACATTTCGGCAAGGCAAAAATGGGAAAACTGGTGAATTTGATATTTAAGAAAAACCGTTCCGATGAGAACCGGGAGAATATATCTGATTTTTTTTAAAGTCCAGATATAGAAAAGCATACCAATAACAAGTAATAAAATGGTTAACCTGCCGGCAAGATGGCTGGTTCCAAAAATTTCAAAAGGCAGAAAAAGTATGGCGTTGAAAAGTGGAGTTTTAACCAAATTGTCGCATTCGTTAAAGCTCAGATAACCATAGTTTATAAAATTTCTAAGCTGACAGGTATTTAGCCCTTCATCCGTAAATGGTCCGCGGCTGAATGAAATATGGACATCAGGATCTGCCGAAAGAAAAGATAAATGCGAAATAAACAAGGTTATGATTAACAAAAGACAGAAAAACCAATAGGTTTTATTTTTAATTTTGGTATTAATAATCATACTGCGGTTAGAATTTTTGAAGTACAAATTTAGTTTAATTGCTCAGTGAAATATTTTTTGATATCCGGTTATGGATTAAAATAACTTCCGAAAATTAGAATAAATTTATTATCTTTGATAAAAAAATAATATTGCAATGGATAATTATAGCATTTTTCAATCGGGTGCTCATCCTATATATTTGTGTAATAAATCGTTTTGTAATATTAAGGATTTTTTTAAGAGCAATGACGGAAATCATTTTTCCAATGTTTTTTTGTTGGCTGATGAAAATTCCAATGAAAAATGCATTCCCGCACTGAAAGAAAATGTTGAATTCTTAAGAAATTCCAAAACGATTACCATCGAAAGTGGAGAAGAAAACAAAACAATAGAAAAAGCACAGTATATCTGGCAACAATTAATTGATTCGGGCGCCGACCGTAATTCTCTTTTAATAAACATTGGCGGAGGAGTCATATGCGATCTGGGTGGGTTTGTGGCTTCTACGTATAAACGTGGCATAATGTTCATTCATATTCCCACAACGCTTTTAGCTATGGTTGATGCTTCTATCGGAGGCAAAACCGGGGTTAATTTAAAAAAAATTAAAAATCAGATTGGGCTTTACAGTCAGCCTTTAGCTGTTTTTGTTAATCCTTATTTTTTAGGGACTCTTCCAAGGAGGCAACTTCTTTCGGGCTATGCCGAAATGATTAAACATGCTTTGCTGAATGGAAAAAAGTATTGGAAAGTTGTTTCAAAACAGAACTTTAATGAAATAGTTGATTGGGAATATCTTATAGAAGGCTCTGTTAAAATTAAATCACATGTTGTTCTTTCTGATCCTAATGAATACGATTTGCGGAAAACCTTAAATTTTGGACATACCATGGGCCACGCTTTGGAAACGTTGGCGATGGAAACGTCTCCCGACATCCTTTTGCATGGTGAAGCCGTTGCTATGGGAATGATTTGTGAAACGTGGCTTTCGTCCAAAATAGCCAAACTGGATTTGAATACGATGATTGAAATTAATCAGCTTATCCTTTCACAATTTGATTATTATAAATTACCTGAAAATTATAAGGATGAAATGTCGGAATTACTCCGGCAAGACAAAAAAAACAGTAACGGAATGTTTAATTTTACACTTTTATCTTCCATTGGCAAACCGGTCATCAACCAGAAATGCAGTCTTGATCTAATATGGGAATGTCTGAATTATTATCAAAGTTTACACAAAAATTGATTGTTTGATTTAATGATAATTAAAAAAGAAGATAAAAAACTACACGGAAGCATCTGTTTACCGGCATCAAAAAGCATCAGCAACCGCCTGTTGATGATCAGGGCTTTATCGGGTAGAAATTTTAACATTTTTAATTTGTCGGATGCCGATGATTCAAGACTGCTATCAGAACATCTTGCTGAAATAGAAGTGCATTCTAAAAATCAGTCAGAGAAAATATGCGAACTTGATTGCGATAATGCCGGAACTGTAATGCGTTTTTTAACAGCCTATCTTTCGACCATAAATGGGAAATGGGTGCTTTCGGGCTCCGAACAAATGAAAAAACGCCCTATTGCTATTTTGGTTAATGCATTACGGGATCTTGGCGCTTCTATTGATTATCTGAATGAAAATGGGTTTCCACCGGTTTTAATCCATGGTGGACAAATCCATGGAGGATGTATCGAAATGGATGCCGGAATCAGTAGCCAATTTATTTCGGCTTTGTTGATGATTGCTCCTGTATTATCTGGTGGGCTAACCATCAAATTATCAGGTAATATGATTTCAAAACCATATATTGATCTGACAGTTAGTCTGCTAAAATATTTTGGCGTACAAACAGAAATACAAAACAATGTCATTTCAATCGAAGAACAGGATTATAATACAAATGATTTTACCGTTGAGGCCGATTGGTCGGCAGCATCTTACTGGTATCAAATGGCTGTTTTGGCTGATGATGTGGATTTAACATTAATCGGATTGATGGAGAATAGTTTGCAGGGCGATGCAATCGTCTCAGAGGTGTTTGAACATTTTGGCATTAAAACTGAATTTTTACCGGGGAGCGTTAGAATAACCAAGAAAGGGAAAATCAATCGCCGTTTGACTTTTGATTTTTCTGATTTTCCGGATATTGCTCCAACACTTATTGTTACCTGTGCAGGTATAGGAACAGACGGAGATTTTTCCGGTCTTCAAAGTTTACGTATCAAGGAAACTGATAGATTGGAGGCGCTAAAAACCGAATTAGCAAAAACCGGCTTTCAATTTGGAAAATATCCGGATTCTGAAACCTGGCATCTGATAAAAGAACAAAATTGGAAAATGCAGGAAATCAGTATCAATACTTATAATGATCACAGAATGGCTATGGCTTTTGCCCCGTTGGCATTAAAATTTGGTCAAATCTCCATAGAAAATCCCGAGGTGGTTTCAAAATCATATCCTCAATTCTGGAACGATATTCAATCGGTTGGATTTCAGGTAATAAAATAAATTTTCAATATTTTATGGTTTTGGATACGGTTTTTTAGATAAATTTGTTCCAAATTATAATATATGAAGGTAGACGTTTTTATTCCTTGTTTTATTGATCAAATCTATCCCGAAACCGGAATGAATATGGTAAAAATACTCGAAAAAGTGGGATTGGATGTTCATTACAATGATAAGCAGACTTGTTGCGGGCAAATGGCTTTTAACAGTGGTTATTGGGATGAAGCTAAAGCGATAGGTGAAAAATTTATCCGCGATTTTTCAAACGACCGTCCAATTATTGGACCTTCAGCTTCTTGTGTTGGTTTTATCCGAAATTATTACGACGAACTGTTTTACAATACAGCCTTGCACATCGAATATAAAGCTCTTAAAAAAAACATTTACGAGTTTAGCGATTACATGGTTAATTATCTTAAAATTACTGATTTAGGGGCAACATTCAATCATACTGTTACTTACCACGATTCATGTGCTGCGTTGAGAGAGTACAAAATTAAACAGGAACCCCGCATTTTGCTAAGCAAAGTTAAAGGTTTGGAGTTGAGAGAAATGAAAGATACTGAAGTTTGTTGTGGTTTTGGAGGAACTTTTTCGGTTAAAAATGAAGCAATTTCTACAGCTATGGCGGAACAAAAAGTGAAAAATGCTCTTGAAACCGGTGCTGAATATATTGTTTCCACCGATGCATCATGCCTGATGCACCAGCAGGGATTTATTGATAAACACAAACTTCCGATTAAAACAATTCATCTTATTGATGTATTGGCGTCTGGATGGTAAAATTTAATATCTAACCGGATGAAAATTATTTGGATGAAAAATACATACCGTATTTTTTTGTTGATTTTAGGTCTGTTACTTTGCTTTAATGTAAAATGCCAAAATTTTACCATTGCCGGTAAAATTAATGGCTCGCAATTGAAACAGGTTTATCTTTACGATTATTATGGCGAAAAAAACACCCTGATAGATTCCTCTCAGGTTGATGATGAAAATGGTTTTCAGCTTATTTTAAAGTCAAATACACCTGCAGGACTTTATAAGATTGGCTATTCCGACGACAAATCTCTTGATATTATTTTTAATAACGAAAATGTCAGATTTTCAACCAATTATTACCATCCGATTGATTCGATGAATATTACACAATCAGTTGAAAATAAATTGTATTATGAGTATGTCAATAAGAGGGATAAAAGTCATTATAAACTTGGAATTCTCAATCAGTTATTGAATAATTATCCCGAAAAGGATAGCTTTTATTTTTCAGCCCAGAAAGAATTCCTTTTGATTCAGCAAAATCTTGATGCATATGCTCAATCAATAATTGATAAACAACCACATAGCTATATTTCAAGAATTGTCAGAATAGAAAGATCGCCCTTGGTTATTCCCGATATGCCACCTTCTGTACGTAATGAATATATGCGTAGTCATTTTCTGGATAATAGTTTTGATGACACGTTGTTAATCCGGAGCAATGTCATAACATCTAAGATTATCACTTATTTAACCTTTTACAGGAATCAACAATTCAGCAAGGAAAGACAAGAGTCGGAGTATATTATAGGCATTGATACTGTTTTACAAAAAATCCGGACCAATGAAACTATTTATGAATTTGTGATTGACTATCTTATACGTGGTTTCGAAAAATATGGTTACGATCGGCTTATCACACACGTTGCTTTTAACAGCCGGTTCGATGAAGGATGTGTCAATACAGAAAGAAGACAGCAATTGGAAAAGAAAATCGAAAATTTAAAAAGATTATCGGTTGGTAAAATTGCTCCTGATATTAATATGATATGTTATGACGGAAAAAATGTAAAATTATCAGACATTTCTACCGATTATACGGTGTTATTGTTTTGGGCAAGCTGGTGCCCGCATTGTAGTCAGCTAATACCGGAATTAAAAAATGTATATAATAAACATAAAAATAGACTGGAATTAGTTGCTATTTCGATAGATACAGATAAAAAAGCCTATGAAAGCTTTTTGTCTGAAAATCAAATAGATTGGATTAGTTGTACCGATTTGATGGGCTGGGAAAGCAAAACGGTACAGGATTTCGATGTATTTGCTACGCCAACCATGTTTTTGTTGGACAGAACTAAGAAAATATTATCAAAACCAATTACAATCAATCAATTAAAGGATGCTTTAACTGAAATTGGTTTGGATTAGAACATCATACTCAAGTTCAGCTAAAAACTTTATCTTTGCCGCTCAATTTTCCATTTAAATTTTAACATGAATAAACAAAACATTATAGGTATCGTTTTAATTTTTGCCATAGTCATTGGATTTAGTCTTTGGCAAAGTCCTTCCAAAATTGAACGCGAAAAGATGCAGCGTAGTCAGGATTCTCTACTCAATGTCCAGCGTCAATCCGATTCCTTAGCTGCAATACAAAAGAAAGTAATTGAACAACAGACAAAAATATCGGATACTGCTACCAAAAAAGTAGAAGCTACCGATACGGCTCAATTAAAGGAAAGACTTGGAGCTTTTTCAAATGCCGCCAAAGGCGAAAATAAATTTTATACCCTGGAAAATGATTTGCTGAAAATTAAAATTTCAACAAAAGGAGGCAGGATACAGTCTGTTCAATTGAAAAAATATCAGACTTACGATAGTTTACCCTTGCAAATTTTTGAAGCAGATTCTTCAATCTTTGCTTTTACTTTTTTTGCCGAAAACCGTTCAATAAATACCGATCAGCTTTATTTTCAGCCTTATTGGTATAATAAAACAACTTCGGGAAATAGTTTGATGAGCGTTAATGGTTCCGATTCGCTAAAATTTGCGATGAGGGTTTATGCCAATGCCGGCGATACTGCCTTTAACCGGAGTCAATACCTTGAATTTGTGTATACGTTAAAAGGCGACAAATATGATGTGGGGTATACCGTGAATTTTGTCAATCTTAAAGATGTGATAGCAAATAACGCCAATTACGTCAGCTTAGATTGGAAAGTTAATATGCGTTCGCAGGAAAGAAGCCTTAAAAACGAAAGAGTTAACTCTTCTGTTTATTACAAGTATTTTCAGGATGAGGTAAAATACCTTAAGGAAACCAAGGATGAAGAAGATAATTTAAAGACGAAGGTTAAATGGATTTCATTTAAAGATCAGTTTTTTTCGGCAACCCTTATTGCCGGAAATTATTTTAATGAAGCAACAATTAAAACATTTACTGCTCCCAACCGGCCTCATTATCTTAAAACCATGAGCGCTTCAATAAATATACCGCTCAATTTAACGTCGGACCAAAGCATACCCTTTTCATTTTATTTCGGACCAAACAAATATAATACCCTACGTAAATATCATCTTGATTTGGAAAGGCAAATCCCATTAGGATGGAGTTTCTTCCTGATGCAATGGATAAACCGTTATGCTGTAATCCCTGTTTTTGATTTTCTTAGCAAATTTGCTTTAAACTATGGTATAATCATTCTCATCCTTACTCTTTTATTGAAAATTGTATTATTTCCCATTGCGTATAAAACCTATACCTCTTCAGCTAAAATGAGGGTTTTAAAACCCGATGTAGATGAAATAGGAAATAAATTTCCAAAGAAAGAGGATGCAATGAAGAAGCAGCAAGCCGTTATGGCCTTGTATAAAAAAGCTGGTGTCAATCCGATGTCGGGATGCGTTCCCTTGTTGCTTCAAATGCCTATACTTATTGCATTATTCCGCTTTTTCCCTTCATCTATAGAGTTAAGACAGCAGTCTTTTTTATGGGCTCACGATCTTTCATCGTATGATTCGATTCTGAATTTGCCGTTTACGATACCTTTTTACGGCGATCATGTAAGCTTGTTCTGTTTGCTTATGACGATTTCCACCATTATTTATACTAAAATAAATAATGATATGATGTCTGGATCTACCCAGCAGATGCCAGGTATGAAAACCATGATGTATCTGATGCCGGTAATGTTTCTCGGATTTTTCAATGATTATTCTTCCGGTTTGAGTTATTATTATTTATTAGCCAACTTAATCACTTTTGCTCAGATGTGGGCTTTCCGCAAGTTTGTGAATGAAGATGCCATTAGGGCAAAAATTCAGGAAAATAAAAAGAAGACAGTTAAGGTTTCAAGTTTTCAGAAACGGCTTGAAGATATGGCTAAACAACGAGGCTATAATCCTAAAAGATAAATTGTTAAATTGTGTGATTGTTTAATGTCAATTTTGGTATTAAACAATCACACAATATATTTCAAAAAAAGAGCAAGTGCTTTTTTCTTTTGCTCATCAAAGGGATAGTTGATGTCGTTTTGTAAATAACTAAGCAGGTTAACCCCTTTGGGAATGCAATAATCAGTATTTTTAACAACTTCAGGGATATTATTGATTCCCCATTCGGCGGCCTGATTAAATTTTGTTAAAAATTCCTGTGGAATAGCTTTATTAGCAGTCCAACAGGCAAAAACGAACGGTAGTCCGGTAAATTTTTGCCATTCTTCGGCCAAATCGTAAACAAACGGAAAATGATTCCTCATTTCAAAAGTTTTATCGCCTATTATCACCGTAGCGTCTATATTTTCTATATTTGAAAAGATTTCCGGATTTGCCGGCAACCATTCGGGATGTATTTTCCAGAAATGATCCGAAAGGACTTTGACTAATTTTACAGAAGTCCGCGATTCAAAATCGAGATAAATTGTTTTTATTTCGTTCACAGGTTTCCGGCTGACTAAGAGTACCGTCCTTACAGTTCCACATGCTCCTATGCAATAATTAGTTAAAAGATGATAATTTTTTAACGCAGGTAAAACGGCAACGGGTACCAGCCCGATATCCACTTTATCGGTTATCAATTTTTGGGCACAAACTGCAGGTACATCTAAATCCATCTGGTAATCCGTTAAAAACCCGGAATGTTTTATCCCATACACAAAAGGAAGTGAGTTTAGATAAGATACTGCTGAAATGCGGATTTTTTTGATCATTTATACATTATTTGATCGCAAAAGTAGATTAATAAATTCTTTATCGTTAATAATTTTCAAAAAAAACTTATCTTTGCATCCCAAATTTGAACAAAATCAGATTTGTAATTAACCCTAGTATTAACCCGTTCCTAACGCTGTTAACTTATAATCAAGTTTTAGGAGCATAAAAGAAACAAAATGACTGAAGAAAACAAAGTAAATGATGAGTTGGAAAATGTGAATAACGTTGAACAGGTTCCAAATGAAGCGCCCTCAACCCATGAAGAACATTTACCTTTAGAAGAAGTTCGTTCAGAAATCAAAGCAGAAAACGAAGAAGATGATGCCAAGGAAATGGTTGCAACAAAAACCGCCGAAGCTGATGTAAAAAAGGAAGCTGAAAAAGTTGCAGAACCCGTTGTTAAACCAGATCCTAATGTGCCAGAAAGTTTCGACTGGGATACCATCGGAAAAAAGCATGAATTTTATTCGGCTACCGAAAGAGAAAAACTTGAAAAGGTTTATGATAAAACCTTAAGTCAGATTGCCGAACATGAAGTACTGAACGGTATTATTGTAGGAAAAACTTCCCGTGAATTAGTCGTAAATATTGGTTTCAAATCGGATGGCGTTATTCCTTTATCGGAACTTCGCTATAATCCAAATATTAAACTTGGCGATGAAATAGAAGTGTATGTCGAAAGTCAGGAAGACCCAAGTGGCCAGCTTATTCTTTCGCACAAAAAAGCCCGTATCCTGAAATCATGGGAACGTGTTAATCAGGCTTATGATACACAGGAAATTATTAATGGCTATGTAAAATGCCGTACCAAAGGCGGTTTGATTGTTGATGTTTTTGGAATCGAAGCATTTTTGCCTGGTTCGCAGATAGATGTGAAACCGATACGCGATTACGATATTTTTGTTGACAAGGTCATGGAATTCAAGGTTGTTAAAATCAACCACGAATATAAAAATGTAGTTGTTTCGCACAAAGCTCTTATTGAAGACGAACTCGAACAACAGAAAGCTGAAATTATCAGCAAGCTCGAAAAAGGACAAATACTCGAAGGCACCGTTAAAAATATTACATCTTATGGTGTATTTATTGATTTAGGCGGAGTTGATGGTTTAATTCATATTACCGACCTCTCATGGGGACGTATCAATCATCCGGAAGAAATTGTTCAGCTTGACGAAAAGATCAAAGTTGTAATTCTTGATTTTGATGATAATAAAAAACGTATAGCTCTCGGTTTAAAACAACTTACTCCTCATCCGTGGGATTCACTCGATCAATTGATGAAGGTTGGTGATAAAGTGAAAGGTAAAGTTGTGGTTATTGCCGATTATGGCGCATTTATTGAAATAGCTCCCGGAGTTGAAGGTTTGATCCATGTTTCGGAAATGTCGTGGAGCCAGCACTTACGTACCGCTCAGGATTTCCTGAATGTTGGCGACGAAGTGGAAGCCGTTATTCTTACCCTCGATCGCGAAGAACGTAAAATGTCATTAGGCATTAAACAACTCATTCCTGATCCATGGGCAAACATTATGGAAAAATATCCCATCAAGTCAAAACATCAGGCTACCGTTCGCAACTTTACCAATTTCGGTATTTTTGTTGAATTGGAAGAAGGCGTTGACGGCTTAATCCATATCAGCGATTTATCATGGTCAAAGAAGATTAAACATCCTGCAGAATTTACCAAAATTGGTGAACAAATTGATGTACTTGTACTGGATGTTGACGTTGAAAATCGTCGTCTCAGCTTAGGTCATAAACAATTGGAAGAAAATCCATGGGAAGTGTTTGAAAGCATTTTCACCCCCGGTTCTATTCATAAAGGAACGATTTCCGGAAGCAGCGACAAAGGTGTTATCGTTACCTTGCCTTATGGCGTAGAAGGTTTTGCACCCATACGTTATCTGCAGAAAGAAGATGGCACCATAGCACGTAATGAAGAAACCCTTGATTTTAAAGTGGTAGAATTTTCGAAAGAGAACAAGAAAATCATTTTATCGCATTCACGGGTTTATCAGGACGCCGCTACATCTCAGAAAGCTAAGGAGCAATCTCAGAACGAAGATGCTGAAAAATCTACCAAAAGAGCCGTTAAAAAGATTAAAGACAATCTCGAAAGGACAACTTTAGGTGATTTGGAAGCTCTTGCTACCTTAAAATCGGATATGGAAACTTCTGAAAAGGCTGCCTTGAAAAAGAAAGCCGATAAATTAAAGAAAGCTCACGAAGAAAAAGAGAAGAAAGAAGAAGAAGCTAAAGCTGCCGAAGCCATCGAAAATACGAATGACGATGCTCCTGTTGCCGAAGCTGCCAATGAAGAAACTTCTGTTGAATAAGCTTTTATAATTCTAATTTAAAAAATCCTTTTCTCTTAATAATCAATTCAGGGGAAAGGATTTTTTAATTCCATAAACTTAAAAATAAAGAAACAAGATTGTCGTTTTAAGTTTACCTGCTCTCTGAAAAAGCCCTTTCATTTTGACGAGTTTAGTCTTATGAAGTCCAAAACAGGATAAATACCTGGAAAAATTCACAAATGGCAGGATGTTTTTACCAAAACGTAGAGAAAAAGGCAGAAAATTAATTAAGAATTAATATTTACGTAACGAATTTTCTTAATTTTGCAATCCTCTAAATGATGATAAGTTTTACGATTATAACTTTCACTAAATAAATTAATAATAATACAAAGGAGAATATAAAATGAGTAACACTAATGAAAAAAAGTATGTTTACTTTTTCGGCGGTAAAAAAGCCGAAGGCGAAGCTACGATGAAAAACCTTCTCGGAGGTAAAGGAGCTAACTTAGCCGAAATGGTAAATATCGGATTACCCGTACCAGCAGGTTTCACCATCACCACCGAAGTTTGTACGGCTTATTATGCAAATAACAAAAACTATCCACAAGAGCTCAATGCTCAGGTTATGGATGCTCTGAAGCGTACCGAAGCCGAAATGGGAATGATTTTCGGTGATAAAGATAATCCATTATTGGTATCCGTTCGTTCTGGCGCACGCAGTTCAATGCCGGGTATGATGGAAACCGTTTTAAATGTTGGTTTAAATAACCAAACCCGTGAAGGTTTGATAAAAAAGACCAATAACCCCCGTTTTGTTTACGATTCTCAACGTCGTTTAATTCAGATGTATGCAGATGTTGTAATGGAAAAAGCTGCTGGTTTGGAACCTGAAGAAGGCAAAGGCGTTCGTCAACAATTAGAACATGAACTTCAGAAAATGAAAGATGCTCATGGTTGCAAAAGTGATACTGACCTTACCGCTGAAAACCTGAAAGATCTTATCGAAATATATAAAGTTAAAGTAAAAGAAGTCATTGGTAAACCATTTCCGGAAGATGCAATGGAACAACTCTGGGGTGCAGTTAGCGCTGTATTCCAAAGCTGGAATGGTAAACGTGCCATTTCTTATCGTCGCTTTGAAGGTATCCCCGAAGAATGGGGAACGGCTGTAAACGTTCAATCCATGGTATTCGGAAATATGGGCGATACTTCAGCTACCGGTGTAGCTTTTACCCGTAATCCTGCTACCGGCGATAACTATTTTTATGGCGAATGGTTAGCTAACGCTCAGGGCGAAGATGTGGTTGCAGGTATTCGTACTCCAAACCCAATCAATGAAATAGGTAAAGATGAACATACCCGTCATTTACATTCCTTAGAAACGGCTATGCCTGTTGTATATCAGGAATTGAACAAATATCAGCAGCTTCTCGAAAAGCATTATCACAACATGCTCGATATTGAATTTACGATTCAGGATCAAAAATTATACATGCTTCAGTGCCGCGTTGGAAAACGTAATGGTCCTGCCGCCGTTCGTATGGCTTTGGATATGCTTAAAGAAGGTTTAATTACCAAGGAAGAAGCTGTTTTACGCGTTGAACCTCATCAGTTGGACGAATTACTTCACCCCATTATTGATCCTGCTGCCGAAAAGAAACTCAAACCTTTTGCCAAAGGCTTACCCGCAGGTCCTGGCGGAGCTGCCGGACAGATTGTTTTCAACTCGGAAGATGCAGTGGAATGGGCTAAAAAAGGTAAATTAGTTATTTTGGCTCGTGAAGAAACCAATCCTGAAGATATCGAAGGTATGCGTGCCGCTACGGCTATTCTTACCGCACGCGGTGGAATGACCAGTCATGCTGCTTTGGTTGCCCGTGGTTGGGGTAAATGCTGTATCGTTGGTGCCGGAACGCTGAAGATTAATGCTTCTGCTAAGACGATCACTTATGATGGTGGTGTTTTCAACGAAGGCGACTGGGTTACGTTAAACGGCTCCAAAGGCTATATTTACAAAGGTGAATTGCCAATGATTAAAGCTGCCGAAGAAAATCCCGATTTCCAATCGTTCATGAATTTATGCGATTCGGTACGTACCATGAAAATCCGTACGAATGCCGATTCACCGGAAGATGCTAAAAAAGCCCGCGCTTTTGGCGCCGAAGGTATTGGTCTGTTCCGCACCGAGCACATGTTCTATGGTTTAAATTCAGAAAAACCATTGTTCCTGCTTCGTAAAATGATTGCCAGCAATACCGTTGAGGAACGTCGTGCTGCTTTAGCCGAACTTTTCCCATATGCCAAAGCTAACGTAAAAGCAACTCTTGAAGCTATGGATGGCCTGCCAGTTACTTTCCGTACACTGGATCCACCATTACATGAATTTGTTCCCAACAATCCTGAAGAACGCAGCAAACTGGCAAAGAGTTTAAATGTAAGCGCTACAGAGTTTAATCACCGTGCCGATGCTTTACACGAAAACAACCCAATGATGGGCCATCGTGGTGTTCGTCTGGGTATTACTTATCCCGAAATTACCGAAATGCAGGTAAGAGCTATCTTTGAAGCTTCTGCCGAATTGATTAAGGACAAGAAAAATCCTTTACCGGAAATTATGATTCCCGTTACCTGTGCTGCTTCTGAATTGAAAGACCAATATCAGATTGTTGACCGCGTTTACAATGAAGTGTTAGCCAAATTTGGTATTAAGGAAATTAAACACCTTGTGGGTACCATGATTGAAATTCCTCGCGCAGCTCTTACCGCTGATAAAATTGCCGAGTATGCTCAATTCTTCTCTTTCGGAACGAACGACCTTACCCAGATGGGATTTGGTTTTTCACGCGACGATATCGGCTCATTCCTGCCCGAATATCTTGAAAAGAAGATATTACCTGTTGACCCGTTCAATGTACTGGATCAGGAAGGTATCGGACAATTGATCGAGATCGCTGTTAAAAAAGGACGTGCTACCCGTAAAGATATCCATATCGGTATCTGCGGCGAACATGGCGGCGAACCTTCATCGGTTGAATTCTGCCATCGTCTGGGCTTTACGTATGTAAGTTGTTCCCCATTCCGCGTTCCTATCGCACGTTTAGCCGCTGCCCAGGCAGTTGCCCGTGCAAAATAGTTAGTGCAGAATAAATAAAACCTTACATTCCTTTTTAAATTACGGGAATGTTTGATAACCGGAAGGAGGTAAGTTGATGACTTGCCTCCTTCTTTTATTTTAAACCTGAATTCGGGATAAGATATTCAAACAACTTAAAAACAAAATTCATTGCCGTTGACTTTAGTCAACGGAATTAAAAAGACAATCAGATTTGGGCTTTAGCCCAACAAAAAGCAGGAAAATGTGGCTAAAGCCAAAATTGCCGACTCCTTTTATCCGTCCCATAAATGGGACGGCAATAAATAAGCCTGATAATCAAACAATCTTTGTTTTTTAATTAGGATTTTTATTCTGAACTCAGATTAAAGATAGGTAGCTTCCGGGCAAAAGATAGTTAGCTTTTGGGCAAATGATAGATAGCATCCAGGTAAAAGATAGGTAGCATCCGTGTAAAAGATAGTTAGCATCCAGGTAAAAGATATATAGCTTTCAAGTAAAAGACAGTTAGCTTCCGGGCAAATGATAGGTAGCTTCCGGGCAAATGATAGGTAGCTTTCGGGTAAATGATAGGTAGCTTTCAAGTAAAAGATAGGTAGCCTTTGGGCAAATGGTAGGTAACTTCTAAGCAGAGTTTGCTGAAAAAACCACGAAGTGGTTAACTATTAATAGCCCCGAATGCAATTCGGGATAAAAATGTTCTGCAAACGAGGAACCCCGTTAGGGGTTCAATATGGCTATCATTGAACCCTTTCAGGGTTCCTGATGATAAAATTGACTCATACCCCGAATTTCATTCGGGGCTATTCGTATTAAATCCCTTCGGGATTTTTGGGAAACAAGTATCCAGACAAAACCCGACAGTGATCATTTTAAAACCCGACAGTGATCATTTTAAAACCCGACAGTTATCAATTTTAAACTCATCAGTGATCACTTAAAAACTCATCAGTGATCATTTGAAAACTCATCAGTAATCACTTGATAAAGAGATACGGTTCTCCTGAGGAAGAGATACGGTTCTCCCGGGCAAGAGATACGGTTCTCTTGAGGAAAAGATACGGTTCTCTTTTTAAATGCTTTCTTATATCGTTACAACAAGTTGACTGTTACAGGAAAAATCGGTCAAACGGCAAATCCGGGATAGAGGTTTAAAGTGAACTAAGGAATCCCGGTTAGTAGTGATAGAACAATGCTTTTCTGAAGGGTTTGCGGGTATTGAAATACTTTTTCAAAAACGCCTGTTCCTTTTCAAGGCGGTCGGACATATCGTTGAGCTGGCGTTTGAAGACGGCAATGCTTTTCCGGATTTCTGCATCCGGATTTGAAATCATGGCAAAATACATCTCAGAAACCTGGTACCTGACCCGGCAGCTATCGAAAACCGCTTGAATTGCCTGATCGGATGCCATTGTTTTAAACTGACGATTTTTAGCTTCGTTGTATTGGTTAAAAAAAGCGACGGCGGCATTGAATTCGGCAGTGCTCCGGTTTAAAATATCGACATTTTCGTTAAAAACTTTGACCTTTTCGTTCTGTTTATAGATCTCTGCGTTTTTGACAAAAAGGTTATATTCGTCGGCTATCATCTGATTTTCGATACCACATTCTTTTATCCGGCGTGCGGAAGCTTCCGTTTGCTGAAGTTTGGTCTGTTTGTTGTATTCAGCCAGACTGTCGTTGAAATTAAAATACGTTCGCTGCTTTGCGTTGGAAAAATCATTGTTTATGAAATCGTTGTGCGTAAAAGGATAATCTAAAAACTGCCAAAGCGGATCGAACGGGCAGTGCGTTAGAATAAATTTATCGGGCGGAACCATGAAATAATCCGATGAAAACTTTTTGGTGAAGCTTCCGTTGTTAACAAAACCCGAAGCCCAGGTGGGATCCATGAGATACCATTTGTTGTCAAGCAACACGGCATTCCAGCCATGGCTCAGATTCATTACTTTACCTTTCTGGCGGGTATAGCCCGAAATAGTTATGGACGGAATGCCTAAACCCTGGCAAAGCGAATTGAATACTTCGGAATATCCCTGGCAAACATCACGTCGTGCCGAAAGGGTGTGCTTTATCCTATCGCTGCTCGAAATCTGCTGAGGACCTGCTTTAAGCATATCCATGTCGTAGGAAATGTTGTTCGCTATCCAGTAATACACGGCCATAACACGGTCTTTCGGCGTATCAAAGTGTGCGGAAATATAGGCAACTAAGCTTTCGATCGAACGGGTAGAGTCGTCGGGAATGGCATTCACCGGTTTAACTACCCGGCGGAAGTCAAATTTTTGTGAAAAAACACCGGTAACGGAAAATAATAAAACTACAACCAGTAGCAATCGTTTCATAAGATAGCTTTCTGTGAAAGGATAAAAAGAGTTTAGGAAAAGAAGAATTACTTCGGTTTTATACCGTCATAATGTCTTTTTCTTTGGCATCGAAAATCTTATCAACTTTAATGATGTAAGCATCGGTTGTGGTTTGAATATCCTTTTCAAGATTTTTGATTTCATCTTCGGGTATTCCTTCTTTTTCGAGCTTTTTAGCGGTTTCGTTAGCCGAACGCCGGATATTACGGATGCTGACTTTGGCTATTTCGGCTTCGTTTTTGGCACGTTTCACCATATCGCGGCGCCGTTCTTCGGTGGGAGCCGGAACAATGATGCGAAGCGCCTCGCCGTTGTTGGTCGGGTTAAACCCAAGATTGGCGGCAAGGATGGCTTTATCAATAAGGCCGAGCATATTTTTTTCCCAGGGCTGAACGATAATTTGACGCGGATCGGGAGTGTTGATGTTGGCAATTTGATCAATGGGTGTAAGCGTACCGTAATAATCTACCTTAACACCTTCAAGCATCTGTGGGCTGGCTTTGCCCGCACGAATCTTATGAAGTTCACGTTCGAGGTGGATTATGGCATTTTGCATACTTTCTTTGGCTTCATCGAGACAAAACTGGACTTCTTCGTTCATAGTTGTATATTTTGTTAATGCAAAAATATAAAAAATCCTTACAAAGACTAAGGAGAACAGAAAAAACCTGTTTTTAGATTTATTCCGTTCTCCTTAACTAATTTTTTATTTTTCTATCAGTGTTCCTACTTTATCGCCGGAAACCACTTTTAGCAGATTGCCATTGGTATTCATATCAAAAACAATGATCGGAAGATTGTTTTCGCGGCAAAGGGTAAAAGCGGTCAGGTCCATGATGTGTAATCCTTTCTGGTATGCTTCGTCAAACGTAAGCGTATCGTATTTAACGGCATCGGGATGCTTTTCGGGATCGGCAGTGTAAACGCCATCCACCCGCGTACCTTTCAGTATAACGTCGGCTTTGATTTCGACGGCTCGCAATGCCGAAGCGCTGTCGGTAGTGAAAAACGGATTACCCGTTCCTCCACTGATGATTACAACTTTACCTTCTTCCAGATAACTTATGGCTTTGCGCCGGCTCATGGCTTCAGCCACAGGTTCGATGGCAATGCCGGAAAGAAGTTTGGTTTTCATTCCTTTTTTTTCCAATGCGGCTTGCAATGCCATGCTGTTGATAACCGTAGCAAGCATACCCATATAATCGCCCTGTACACGGTCGACGCCGGTGGCAACGCCAGCCATTCCACGGAAGATATTACCTCCGCCGATAACGATGGCTACCTGAACCTTCTGGTCGGCTATTGATTTTATTTCGGAAGCATAGTCCGAAAGCCTTTTCGGATCAATTCCGTATTGCTGGCTACCCATGAGGGCTTCGCCACTAAGTTTTAAAAGAATACGTTTGTACTTCATTGTATTAATTTATTTTTTAAGCTGACCCGTAATCTTTATTTTGAATTTACAGGCAGAGTAGTTTTCTTCTCTTCGTTGCTTGGCGTTGTACTTCTGTTGGCGGGTACATAACTGCCATTGGCATCGCCATACGTTAATCCGTTAAAATTAACCGTAACATTTCCGTTGCTTACACTTACAGGTTGGGGATTAAACAGCCAGTCACCTGTAGAGAATGAATTTAGAATCAAAGCAATGCGTTTACGGATAAGCAGGATGTCGCTTGCCGACAGGCCTCCGCTACCATTAACATCACCACTGGCAAGGAAAATTCCTGTTAACGGAGTAATATTAGCGACATGCTTTTTATAAAGCAGAACATCGGAAGCGGTAACTCCGCCCCACGGTTTAGCGCTTGTAGCTTCGATGATATAATTACCGTTGGCTATTCCGCTGAATGAATAATTTCCCGCCTGATCGGACGAAGTTGATGAGATGACCGAACCGGAATTATCCTTCAACTGAAGTTGAATATCATTAAGCGGAGTATTGGCGGTATTGGGATACGAAATTATTCCGCTGATGGAATAACCTGAGGGAGCGCTAAGGGTAGTAACAACGACATCGTCAAAATAGAAGCCATCGCCGGTAGTATAACTGTCGCTTTTTAGCGTAAATCGTAACTTTATGGTATGGCCAATGTATGGAGTTAAATTAATGCTTTCGTTTACCCATGAGCTTTGAGTGCCGTCGTAAACAGGTTCGCCCGGAGCCTGATATTGTGTACCGGCATGAGTGTATTTTCCGGTAAGAGGAACCCAGGTGGTGCCCCCGTTAGTTGAAATTTTGATCTGAACATAATCGTAACCGGCTTCCAGATCCCATTTTGCCCAGTAGCTGAGGTCGGCATAAACAGCTGAAGTTAAATCGATGGTATTGGTCAGGGTAATGGATTTATTGGCATTGTTACCATAATCACCGCTTGGTGAATCAGTAATACTTGCAGGTGATGAATGGTAGGACGAAGTAGTAATAGCCCACCCGCCGGGAGTCCAGTTGCCGATGGTTGTACAGGGATCATTAAAAGTAATTATAGGTTGACCAAATATTTTTTGGATAGTGTCCATTTTTACACTGATTCCGTCATTCAGTTTCAGGATGTACGAAAGGGCTGTTCCGCTTGGTGTATTGGGATTTAATGAAAAAGCAATGGAATCGGTAACGGTATGTCCCGGGCTGATACTTCCGAGGTTGATGGAATCACCGACATTTAAAAATTCATTACTTAATGGAATTACAGATGCGGTGAAGTTTGAAGTGGAATCCAGTCCTAACTGACTAACGCTAAACTTTAAATATCCCGAGTTCTGTGAAATGATGGATGGCGATTCATCGGTGATGGATCCGTAATTGTGAACAAATTTTGCTGCAAGCAGGCTGGTGAGCATATTTTCCTGGCATAAAGGAATAATTTCATTAATGGTGGGCCAAAAACCGCTTCCGGCAATCTCGGGTGTGTAGGCAAGAATTTTATTTTTAGTGGTTTGTTCACCATACATCCAGTCGTCGGAGCCACCGGTAGTAACATAAATGGTTGTAGAACTTGGGCCATAGCCATAATGGCTGTCGCCGGTCATTTTAGCGGCTTGTTTGTTGAAAAGCGGTTCATCTGGGGTAACTTCGGTTGTTGTGTATCCCCATGAATAAAGTACTAGTCCCGAATTTGAATGATAGTTGATAGCTATACCAAACTGATGACTTTCACAAAAAGCCTTGATAGCCTGTGCTTCTAGTTCTGAAAATGCGGCTGTACCACGATACGTTTCGTCATTGGGGTCGCCTGATGAGCCTTCGCCACCCCACATATAGCCATAATTGCGGTTAATATCCACACCGTAAATTCCGCCACCATTGTTATGACGGTTTTTACGCCAGTATCCTCCACCGTTGGGATTGGTGGTTTGGTTATATTTATATCCATCAGGGTTCATGATGGGTATAAAATACATTTCCGTATGGTCCACCAGATATTTTATATCGGCATCGGTATTATAATTTTCAAGCAAATAATACATATAAAAAAGCAGATGCATCATTCCGATAGGTTCGCGGGCATGGTGCATACCGGTATAAAGTACCTGGGGCTTTGGATCTTTCTGCACTGCATTTCCGGTTATTTTTACCATGTACAACGAACGATTTTCATCGGTCTGTCCAATGGATACTTTTTGTGAAATAAGATCAGGATAATGAGCATACATATAGTCAAGATTGCTGATGTATTCCTCCCAGGTGCAATATCCACCCATCGAGCCAAGCTGAAATTCATAAGGAACCGGATAATCGCGGGATAATTTAGGATCGCCGGTAAGTGGTTTATTGGCATATTCCTGATTGGTTTTCAGATAATGTGCCAGGACATCATCTACAAGAATGTCAAATTTAAATCCATTGGAACGAATAACTTTTATTTCTGTTTCCGAAAAATCGGAAATAAAATAAATGCCTTTGCGGCAAATACCTTCGTCGACGGCTAAACCGAGTTTTGATAATTTTTGTAAGCCATTATCATCGGTATAAATCTTGATTTTAGAATATTTTTCGGTTTGCGAATAGGCAAATACAGCCGAAAATACAATTAAAAAGAGTAAAATTGTTTTTTTCATAATGGGTTGATTTGTTTAACAATAAATGTAATGGTTGTTATTTTTTTTGATTTATTTTTTCCACCGGAACGTTTTAAGCAAATGAGCTATGTCTGTTTTAATATATTTTATCACGGGTTCCAACGAGTCGTTGTTAGGCGTTACATTAAAATAAAGTGCGCCCCGCAGAAAATGTTTAGAACTGTCGGTAACCCAAAACTGGTAGGTTGATGCGGCTTCGGAACCTTTGATATTATAAATCAGCCCATAAACTTTGTTTTGCCTATCGGAAATTGTTTGTTGCTCGATACCATACGATTTTGGGATGTGCTTTATTACAAGATTGTGAGCATCATCCATATATTTCGATAAATTATTGTTTACCAGTTTGTAGCTTAAATGGAGCCGGCCTTTAAATTTTGGATATACAATATTGATCCAATAGGGTTCGTTGGGTGCGTATTTATCGTGTTCAATATAAGCATATTTGGAATATTCAAAGGAAAATGGAAAGGTGGTATCAAATTTTACGTATGAGCTTTTGGGCAAATCAATGCGGAGATAACCCATGGGTTTGGGAGTATAACTTTGCTGACAACCGGCAAAAGTAAAAAATATACATCCCAATAAAATGATGATTATTATGGAATTAGGAATCTTATTCATTTATAAATCGTTCAATTATTGCTTACAAATGTAAAAATTATTCAATTAGAGCGCTGATATTTCTTTTAAGTCCCTGAAATTTTGTTCGTTTTATGGCTGATTTTCTGAAAATATCATTAAATGTTTGTTCATCAAGATTTTCCCAATCTGATGAAGTCATCGTCAAAATTTTATCGGAAATTTCAAAAGAAGGTTCGTTGTGAGGTGAACTAAATTTATTCCAGGGGCAAACATCCTGGCAAACATCGCAGCCTGCAATCCAATGAGTATATTTGCCCTTTAACTCATCGGGAAACTTATCTTTCATCTCAATGGTTAGATAGGAAATGCAGCGGGAAGCATCCAATACATGAGGTTGGGTTATGGCTTGCATTGGACAAGCATCCATACAACGTGAGCAGTTACCGCAATAATCATTAGAAAATGGGGCATCATACTCCAATTCAATGTCTGTAATTAATTCACAAATAAAGAAATAAGACCCTTGCTTGGTAATCAGATTAGTATTTTTTCCGATCCATCCTAATCCGCTTCTTACCGCCCAGGCTCGTTCGAGCACCGGCGCTGAATCAACGCAGGCGCGAATTTTTGCTTCCGGATATTTAGTGTGAATAAAATCAATAAGATGAAATAATTTCTTTTTGATTACCACATGATAATCTTCACCATAGGCATATTTTGAAATTTTATATTTGGAATCTGAAAACTGAAATCGTGAAGGATAATAATTATAAAGGAGAGAAATAACCGATTTAGCATTAGGAACTAACAGTCTGGGATCAAATCGCATTTCCAGGTTGTTTTCCATATATTTCATGGAAGCCTGTTTTTTTTCATCGAGCCACTTTCTAAAATGGATGGCTTCATGGTGAAGGTATTCAGTCCTGGCAATACCACAACTTTGAAAACCAAGCTCAATGGTTTTATTTTTGATTTGATATGTTAAATCCAAGGGTTTAGTATCTCATTAAAAGAGTTCGGATTGGGTATTTTTCCTGATTTTCCCTAAATGTTTATATGCCATATCCGTAGCTTCCCGTCCTCGAGGAGTCCGCATCAGATAGCCTTCCTGGATGAGAAAGGGTTCGTAAACTTCTTCAATCGTGCCTGCATCTTCGCTTACTGCCGTGGCAATGGTTGTAATTCCTACCGGGCCGCCCTTAAATTTATCAATAATTGCATTTAAAATCCGGTTATCCATTTCATCAAGGCCATTTTTGTCTACATTTAATGCATTGAGCGCATATTGGGCAATGGGTAAATCAATAGAACCGTTGCCTTTTATTTGGGCAAAATCTCTAACCCGTCGCAGGAGCAAATTGGCAATTCGGGGAGTTCCCCGACTTCTTCTGGAAATCTCAACAGAAGCATCTTCATCAATTGCAACTTTGAGAATTTGAGCCGAACGCTTGATGATTTTTTCAATGGTAATGGCGTCATAGTATGATAATCTGGAATTTATGCCAAAACGCGAACGCAAGGGAGCCGTTAACAATCCGGAACGGGTAGTTGCACCGATTAGCGTGAAAGGATTAAGCGTAATTTGAACACTGCGGGCGTTAGGTCCGCTTTCTATCATAATGTCAATCTTATAATCTTCCATGGCTGAGTATAAATACTCTTCTACCACAGGACTAAGTCGGTGGATTTCGTCGATAAATAAGATGTCGTTTTCTTCCAGATTTGTTAATAAACCCGCCAGATCGCCGGGTTTATCGAGTACCGGACCGGAAGTAACCCTGATATTTACGCCCATTTCATTGGCAATAATATGCGAAAGCGTGGTCTTTCCCAATCCGGGAGGCCCATGAAGCAATACATGATCCAGGGATTCATTACGCTGCTTAGCTGCTTCAACAAAAATTTTCAGATTTTCCACTACATTTTTCTGACCCGAAAAATCTTCAAAAATTTCTGGACGCAGAACTTTTTCAATTTCTTTTTCCGCAAAGCTAAGCTGTTCTTTATCCGGATTTAATAAATCGTTCATTAATTTTTTTTAATATTAAGCAAAAATATAAAATTGGATGAATTTTCTATTGTTTTTTTTTTTACCTTAGCTTCAAATTAGCAAACTATATTAATCGGGTGCGAAACAAGCCTTGACATTTAGGATGAGTTTGAACCGGATTAGTTATTACAAACTATAAAAGATGAAAAAAATAATTATAGCCGTTGATTTTTCCAAGTATTCGATGCGTGCACTTGAATACGGAATTTATTTAGCCAACCGGACGATGGCCGATATTACCTTGGTTTGGGTAGATAATCAAAGTATTCAGGAACATTTATTGCCTTTTGAAACCACTTCAGCCGACGTTTATAAAGCAGAAGCAAAGGAGAGTATGGATGCTTTGGTAAACAAGTATAAAAAAAAGCTTAAAAAAGGGAAAATAACTTATCGGTTAAGAAGAGGTAAGGTATACCACGAGATTGCCAATCAGGCAAAAAAAATAAATGCAGATTTAATCATTGCTGGAACACACGGTATTACCGGATATGAAGAATTTTGGATTGGTAGCAATGCGTTTCGTATCGTAACATTTGCTCCTTGTCCTGTAATTACTGTCCGGCACAATTTTCCATTTGAGCTGGGAAACAGTAAAATTGTTTTACCCATCGACAGCACAAATGAAACCTTACAAAAAGTTCCTATTGTTGCTAAAATTGCCAAAGATTTTGAAAGCGAGGTGCATTTACTGACGTTGTACACTCCTGGATTTCCAACGTTAAAAAGAAAGATTGACAATTTTTCGCTTCAGGCAGAAAAATATTTTAACAGTAATGGAGTTAAATGCGTTAATGAAGCTACATCTTCCGATAACTCAACTCTTACAACCATCCATTATGCTGAAGCGATAAATGCGAAACTTATTGCAATTATGACTGAGCAGGAATCATCTTCATCAAACATACTCTTAGGCGCTTTTGCCCAACAAATGGTGAATAATTCGCCAATACCCGTTTTATGTGTTCATCCACAGGAAACATTTTCGTTATTTAATACAATTAGTTAATAAGTTAAAACATAGTAATTTTTAAAAATAATATTCTGTCAATGAAATTTGTTAATCTGGTTCTTGGATCGTTTTTTATGTTTTGCTTTTTAAATAGTTATGCTCAAACAGAGGCATCTGAAGTTGGAACCGTAGAAATCATCCAGGATAGTAGAATTAATACTTTACTTGAAAAACATAAAGTAATAAATGAAAAATATCCTTTTATCGAAGGGTACAGAATCCAGATTTATTTTGAATCGGGTAATTATTCAAAAAAGAAAGCCGGAGATGTTAAAGCACGTTTCCAGAATTTGTTTCCCGAAGTTGATGCCTATATCATTTTTCAGGAACCCTATTACAAAATAAGAGTGGGCGATTTCAGAACAAGGCTGGATGCACAGGCGTTTTTGCAGAAGATCATATCCGATTTTCCCAACGCTTTTGTTGTTAAAGAGAATCAGATAAATTTTCCTAAAATAGATTGATGATGAGGAATATTTAATGTGATAAATGAGAAATTAGTATAAACGAATTCTAATTCTTAAAACCATGAAAGAGATTATTGTAGCTATTGATTTTTCCGACTGTTCTGTAAATGCCCTGGAACATGCTGTGAACATTGCAATGAAATCGGACCTCGATGTAAAGATGGTTTGGATTAATAATCCCAATGTTTCAAAAATATCAATTTCATCGGACAAATCGGACGAATTAATAAAAGAGATTAGCGATCAGTTTGAAAAACTTCGTACTAAATACGAGGGCGATTTTAAAAAATCGAACTTTTCCTATAAAATCCGTGAGGGGATAATTTATAAAGAAATAATAAGTGAAGCCAGGGAAAGTAATGCTAAAATGATTGTAATGGGAACTCATGGGACATCGGGTTATGAGCTTTTTTTAATTGGGAGCAATGCCAACAGGGTTGTAGCTAATGCTCCTTGCCCGATTATTACCATCAGGGGCGACCGTCAGGTAAACCGTAATCTTTCTAAAATTGTTTTACCTATTGATAGCACCTCCGAAACCCGTCAGAAGGTTCCTTTTACGGCTTCGCTGGCCAAACTTTATGATGCGGAAATTTGTATATTGGGACTTTTTACGTCAAAAGTAGAAGAAATACGGCATATTGTAAAACAATATGTAAAACAGACAGCTCAATATCTTGAGGACGAACAAATCAGTTATAAAACTGAATTTATGACTTCCGATAATATTACTAAAAATGTAATTGAATATGCCGGTAAGGTTGATGCTAACTTAATTTCTATAATGGTTCGTCAGGAAAAAGTAGCTTCAAATATGTGGTTGGGATCGTATGCTCAACAGATGATTAATCATTCACCTATT
>Ga0183100_1000208_pt1 | contig 67454 bp, 65 predicted proteins | sample Biomet2_FD_127789 | JGI IMG/M metagenome (GOLD analysis project Ga0183100, IMG submission 127789) | Microbial communities from bioreactor (seeded with anoxic lake sediment) at LBNL, California, USA - Biofuel metagenome 2 | ecosystem: Engineered > Bioreactor > Anaerobic > Unclassified ...
TTTCATCTCCAATACATGTAAAGGAAGATTCTCAGGAATCAAAGGTGCCATAACATTCTCAAGAACACTGAGATGGGCTATGAGGTGATACTTTTGGAAGATAAACCCAATTTTCTGGCGACGAAGGTGCGCACTAAAATGTTCAGGGAGTTTGGAAATCTCTTTACCATCCACACGCACTTCACCTTGGCTTGGCTGCATAAGGCCTGCGATTAAAGAGAGCAAGGTACTCTTCCCACTACCACTGGGTCCCTTAAGGACCATACACTCTCCACGCTTTACATGTAAAGATATGTTGGCAAGGGCAGGAATGCTCTCATCGCCTTGAATAAAGCTTTTACTCACCGCTTCAAGCACGATCATCGCATCACCTCCTCAGCATCTAAACTGGAAGCTCGCCATGCTGGAATCAGTGTAGCGGCGATGTAAATAGGGACAGAGAGTAAAAAGAGTAAAACGAACATCGAGCTATCCACACTAAAGGGAAGCACAAACGAAGGTTTGAGTTCGGAGTAACCCATAAAGACATTGCGTAACAGAGGTGCTTGCATGCCATAGACGTAAAAGAGTGACAAAGAGATACCGACTAAAAAAGCGCCTAAGGCAAGCATGAAGCTCTCATAAAACTTCTCTTTCAAGATGTCGTCACTGCTCCAGCCAATTGCTTTTAGTATGCCGATTTCCTTTTTCTCTTCCGAGCTTAACCCACTGGTTTTATCGTAGATAATGATAAAAAAGGCAAAGGCACAGACACTAAAGAGGGAGAGAAAGAAACCACTTTTATAATCAAAAATATTCTGATAACTAACTCTAATGTCATCTTGGGTAATGGCACGCAGATCAGGATACCGCGTGGTAATTTTCTGCACGATGGTGGGGATCTCTTTGACATTGGCTACTTTAACTACAATGTCAGTGGCTTTGCTCTCATCCATACCAAAAATGGTATAGGCAAGCTTTTTAGGTACAAGGATAAGATCATTGGATTCTAAGGTGAGGTCTGAATTAAAAATACCTGCGATGGAAACCTTTTGCCATTTTCCCTCACTGGTGACAAAGTTAAAAAAGTCGGTGTAGTAATTCTCGCTCAAGATTTTCTTCACCCCAACTCCGATGATCATCGCATGTTCGCTCTCCAGTAGTTTCAGATCAAACTGCTGTGTGAGTTTCGACAGTGTTTGGGAGTATTGCTCTTCATACGCATCAATGCCAACCACCGAGAAATTCACACCTGCTGGCTTGAAATAGTAATATCCCCAAATGCGAGGCGTCACAGAACTGATGCCTTCAATATCCAAAAGGGCATCCACACGACTGATGGGTACATCACTCTGTTTCCCTGCAACAAAACGTTGCAACGTAATCTGTGGTAAGGTTTTAAGGGTTGTGTTCAGTTCCAGTTTAATGGCATCAGCGATCATCAACACCGAAGAGAGTAAGAAGATGAGCAGACTTAAGATCAAAAAGATGAAAAAGCTCTTACCTGCACGACGAAGGAGCGAGCGAATCGCGTAATCCAGCAGTAAGAGATTGAGTTTAAAAGACACGTTCAATCCTTGAAGGCTGAGCATTAGGGGCATAGTGGTAGACAAACGTGGAGGGGAAATACTCTAACAGTTCAGGCGATTCATTAAAGTAGGAGAAAACATCACTCAGACTTCGGTGACGCACATAGTGCGCTTCACCGACTAAGGCAAGGTCTGGTAAACCTACCAAAGCAACCAATTCTTCTTTACATGTCATCATGGAGGGGGTAAGTCCTTGTGCGGTGGAGAAGTATAATAGTTGTGCCATTATCGTGACGCAAAGCGTGATAAATAGTGTTAAAAATGTGACTCGCGTGACCATCGCATCTCCTCTAACCTAAGCGAAGATTGTACCACATGAGCGCTCTTTTATCAATACCCTCTAAGCCATTTTGGATTACAATACCTTTTCTAAAAAGCTTATGCTAAGGACGTTTTATGCAACTCGATATTTGGCTAACAATGCTCGTTGCCTCTATTCTTATTAGTGTCTCTCCCGGTGCTGGAGCCGTTGTTTCCATGAACTATGGACTCAAATACGGACTGAAACGCTCTTACGCTGCTATTATGGGGCTTCAAGTGGGTCTTTTTGTGCAAACGTTTATTGTCGTCATAGGGTTGGGCTCTCTCATCATGAGTTCACTGCTACTTTTTAATATCATTAAGTGGATTGGTGTCGTCTATTTGATCTTTTTAGGGGTAATGAAGTTCATTGAAAAGCCACACTTGCCAGATGACACCGCTAAAATCAAAGCCTTTTCCGCTTCAAAAGCGTTTATTCAAGCCACTCTGATTAACCTGACCAACATTAAAGCAACGGTCTTTTTGGTAGCGTTCATTCCACAGTTTTTAAACCCAGACAAACCACTTCTTGGACAGTTTGCCATTATCTGTGCAACGCTCATTTGTGTGGACATCATCGTCATGACAGGCTATAGTTCGCTCGCTTCCAAACTTAAAAACGTCATCAAATCCATTCGTGCCATCAAGATTCAAAACCGCCTTACAGGAGCTTTCTTGCTTCTTGCAGCCTTTTTTATCTCAACGGCAAAACGCGCTTAAACAAATTTTTTCGTATAAACTTCTTCGTCAAAACCCACTAAAAGCGCTCCATCTTCACACTCAACGATGGGGCGTTTAAAAAGCAGTTGCTCTCTTAAAAGCCACATCTTTTTCTCTTCCTCACTGATCTCTTTACTCAATCCCAAAGTTTTAAACTTCGTTCCTTTGGTATTGAAGATCACCGACATGGGTTGCTTACTGAGCCACTCTTTAAGCTTTGCTTCACTGATCTGCGTGCTTTTAAGATCAACAAAAGTATAAGGAACAACCTTCGCTTTAAAAAAAGCAATTGCTTTTTTGACACTACCACAGGTAGTGATGCCATAGACTTTAATCATACATTCTCCTTATAAAATTCTATGCAATTTCGCCCTTTTTGTTTGGCTTGATACATTGCTTTATCTGCTTCACTAAAAATAGTTTCTTGATGCTGTTTTTTATCACTAAACAACGTAATTCCAATACTCGCTGTACATTGATGATGAATGACTTTTTCATCCGCTTCTTCCCGTAATGCAATCACATACGGGGCGCTTACATGTAAAAGAATAGAAGACGCAATTTTTATAGCCTCTTCTTGGGCAATATACTCTTCTAGACTTAAATTTTCTACTGCAATTAAGAATTCATCTCCACCAAAACGAGCAACGACATCCACTTCACGCACACAGGCTTTCAAGCGCTTAGCTACGTCAACGAGGAGCACGTCTCCCGCTTTATGCCCAAAAGCATCATTGAGTGGTTTAAAATTATCCAGATCGAGTACCAAAAGAGCCCCATACTGTTTTATTCGCTTTGCGTGTGACAGCATCATCGTAAAGCGTTCATGAAACAATCGTCGATTGGGTAACTGTGTTAAAGAATCATGATAAGCAAGACTACGAATGAGCTCTTCTGTTTTTTTGCGCTCTGTAATATCCGTAGAGATACCACACAATGCGTAGACACTCCCATCTTCACGTAGCAGTGGAATTTTCGTTGAAAGACAGGTTATTGCCTTTCCTGTATGCTTGCTGGTGATGTGCTCTTCAATCGTCACTTTGCGTCCGTATTCGATGACTTCTTTATCTGCTTTGCGAAGAGCTTGAACCGTTGGCTCATCAAAAAAATCTTCATCTGTCTTTCCAACAACTTCAATTAAATCACAATGCTTTCGGTTAGCATAAATATAACAATACTGTGTATCTTTAATGTAGATAAACGCTTCAAGACTCTCTAAAATCGTATTGAGTTTCGCTTCACTTTGCATCAGTCCCAATGTGCGTTCTTGTATTTTTTCTTCTAGCTCTCTATTATTGGAGCGTACATACTCTATCATCGTACTAAACTGTTGAGAAAGGTCTTTAATTTCAGCGTTCCCGACAGGACGAAGATCAATCTCGTAATGACCATGTTCAATGGCTTGCATGTTCGTCTTTAGCTGATTTAAAGGGTTAAGAATCAAAGTGCGTAGCTGGGAGCCAACGGCAATCAATGCAATTAAAAAAAGCGCACTGAGAAAAGGAAAGATGGAAAAATCTTTAACCGCATCAAGCTCTTTTGCATCAATAAGTGTTAAGCTAAACCAATCAATCTCTTGAAGATACGTCAATCCTAAAAGCTTTTTGACACCGTCATACTCTACCCAAATGGTACGTATTTCATCGGGGTGGGTACTTAAATAACGTATCGCTTCATGGATAGCAGCTCTATCTTGTTGACGAACAAACAATGCATCTATCTTTTTATGCGTTCCCTTAGTTGTTTTGTGGCTCATATAATCACTGAGCTTGGTATCTCGTTCCAATTGAATATCCAAATAACGATTGATAAAAAAGTTTTGAATTCCCTCTTGCTCAAGACCAACAGACTCTCGTACAAAACGGGTAAAATCAAGTCCCGTTCCAACGACGCCAACCACTTTATTATTGATTGTCAAATCATGGTTAAGCCAGATATAGGTGTGGTTAAGCACCTCATCCGTATCTACATTAATGCGATACGCTTGATTATCGGCAATAACATTATAAAACCAAGCATCATTGCTTGAAGATGGTGAGAGTTTGTACTGAAGTTCTTTGCCGGCATAACTATTTTTTGCATCATTAAAATAGTAGTTTTCACTGTTAACAAAAGCAGCAAAATAACTTTTACTTTGAAATTTTTGCCGATACAATTCTAAAATGGCTAAACCATTGTTGCGTTTGCTTTCATTGGTATCATCCAGTGCCATTGCAAGAATAGCGGGTTCATTCGCCATTTCTTGAATAATCTTATGCTCTTGCAATAAAGGAAGAAGGGTGCGATTTTTATCAAAAATAATCTGTTTTTTAATAAACCGCTCAGCCCATTTCTCATTGACCTTATCAAATAATATTTCCGTGTAAAACCAAACGCACAGAGAGAAAAAAAGAAACAGCGCTAGCATAAAAATAAATAGTTTCCCTTTTATACGCATTTGCGCTTCCTTATATTTCTCGTTTTGAACATTATAACAATTATACGTAACAAATAAAAATCAAGAAATGGTTTTAATTTAGACCTATAAGTATCTTTATCCTATAATAATGAATACTCTTCACAGCAAAGTTGGAACATATGAACAATCTCTCGAAAGAGGCACAAGGCTACATTTACGCTCTTTTAGCGTTTGTTTTTTGGGGCTTAATCCCGATCTATTTTAAACTGATCGCTTCTGTGTCCGCCGCAGAAATACTCGCACACCGTATTATTTGGTCTGTGGTACTGCTCTTTGGCATGATTATTGTGAGTCGTCAATTTGGTGCATTCACCCTTCTTGTACGAGATATTCACAAGATCAAATACCTCGTACTCTCTGCCCTTTTAGTTTCACTCAACTGGTTGGTATTCATTTGGGCAGTCAGCCATAATATGATCGCAGAATCCAGTCTTGGCTATTACATCAATCCGCTGGTTAATTTTGCCTTGGGCATTCTCTTTTTTAAAGACCGCCCTACGTTTTGGCAAAAAATTGCTATTGCCCTAGCTTTCAGTGCCATTGCATACCAAGCGATCACCCTTGGATCCATCCCTATTGTTTCATTAGTCTTAGCATTTAGTTTTGGCTTTTACGGATTGATTCGTAAACAGATTAATCTTCCTGCTATGACAGGACTGTATATCGAAACATTGATTTTGCTCCCTTTGGCACTGCTCTATTTTGGGTATTTAGTATCAACCAATCAAAATGCGTTTGTCTTTCCTCCCAATGCGATTTCATGGCTTTTACTCTTAGCTGGTTTTATCACTGTTGTTCCACTTTTGTGGTTTAACGCAGCCGCTACACGCATCTCGCTCATTCACTTGGGCTTTTTCCAGTACATTAGCCCTACCGTTTCCTTTTTGTTAGCTATTTTTGTTTATGATGAGATTTTGGTTCCAGAAAAACTCACCAGTTTTGTGCTCATTTGGATTGCACTTGCCATCTTTAGCATGGATGGATACCTAAAAAAGAGACGTACCAAAGAGGTCTAAATGAAAGTTTTGATCGTAGAAGATGATACTAAAATCGCCGCTTTTTTAAAAAAAGGGTTAGAGGAAGAGTATTTTTGTGTTGATATCTGCGATAATGGCGAAGATGCCATCTATTTATCAGGGATGAATGCCTATGATGTCATCATCTTAGATATTATGATCAAAGGGCTACAAGGTGATCAAGTATGTCAAAAATTACGAGAGCAAAAAATTGCCATTCCCATCATTATGCTCAGTGCTAAAAGTACGATCAGTGACAAAGTCAGCCTGCTCAACTTGGGAGCGGATGATTATCTCACCAAACCTTTTAGCTTTGACGAACTACTCGCACGCATTCATGTACAACTCCGAAAGCATGATCACAAAGAACTGCTTCTTAGCGTAGGCGATCTTCTCCTTAACCCTCTTACCAAAACCGTAACACGTGGGGGTGAGGCGATTACTTTGACGGCTAAAGAGTATGTCCTTTTAGAATACCTGATGCGCCATAAAAATGCCATCATTGAAGAACGCCTTTTAGAAGAACAAATTTTTAGCATGGAACAGAGTATCCAAAGTAATATACTTAATGTTTACATGTACCGCTTGCGCACCAAAATTGATAAAAATTTTGAGCTCAAACTTATTAAAACTTATCGCAACCAAGGATACACGATCAGTGATGCAACGCTTTAAAAACCTCAAGTTCAGACTTCTTGCAACGCTTGGTACTGTTTTATTTGCACTTTTTTATGGCTTTGGGTACATTGTGGTGCATTCGCTCGAAAGCTCTTATCAACAAACATCCGAAGCGACGCTTTTTGCAGTGCTTAAAGATATTAAGCATGATTTTAATTTAGATCCCGTCAAAGAGATCATTTTCAATGACAATAAACAAGAATTTAATATGCCCATCTTATACGCACAAGTGGTCGCGTATGACAGCTTATCCAATACGCCTACTGTCATTCAACGCTCGAATGACCTTAAAGAAAGAACACTGAAAATAGAACCTAACATTATTCAACAAATATTTGAACGCCCAAATGAAATTGTCTTTTCAACCATGTCCGATTCAATCCTAACACACCAAAAAATCTATATTGGGACACTACTTTTAACGCAAAATGAGGACCAAATACTCTTTTTACAGTGTGCTATGCCCTATGACAAGCATACACCCCAAGTCAAAGAGATGACATCTACCCTGTGGGTGGGACTTTCTTCATTACTGATCATCATTTTAGTCTTGGCCTCTATTTTAATCTCAAAATCACTTCAAAATGTCCAAAAGGTAACAAATACGGCTAAAGAAATCAGTACGCAGGATTTGCATTCTACGATTCCACAAACCCATATTGCATATGAGATTGATGACCTCATTGCCACATTTAACACCCTTCTCAATGAACTTCAAAATGCGTATGCCCAAGTCAAGCAGTTTGGTCAAAATGCTTCCCACGAACTCAAAACTCCTCTCACGATTATTCAAGGGGAAGTTGACATAGGACTTCGTAAAGAGCGCACCCTTGAAGAATACCAGCAGATTTTACATAAGGTTGCCAAAGAGGTCAGTACCCTCCATACGGTCATTGAGAAAATTCTCTTTTTGTCCAGCACCACTAAAAATGATCTCAAAAACCATTTTAGTGAAGTCTATTTAGACGAGGTTTTACTGGATGCCATCGAAGAAAAACGTCCTTTAAGTGAACAGAAAAATCTAACATTACATGTAAACACATTAGAAGCGGTCAGTGTCTTAGGCAATGCTGCTCTTTTAAAGATTGCCATTGCCAATCTCATCGATAATGCCATCAAATACACAACCGCTCCAGCAACCATTGAGATCGCTCTTTTCCCACATGAACTTCAGATTAAAGATGAAGGGTTGGGCATTAAAGAAGAAGAGTTAGCACATATTTTTGAACAGTTTTACCGAGGCGATACCAGTAAGCAAAGTACCCAAGGAAGCGGGCTTGGGCTTGCCATTGTCAAAAATATTCTTGATCTGCATGATTTTGGTATTACCGTTCACAGCCAAGAAGGCGTTGGCACACAGATATTGATTACATTCTAATTCATCTTACATTCATCTATTTATACTAAAATGCATCCATCAACTTCAGCAGTAAGGATAATACGTATGCCTTTTAAATTTTTTGCATCGCACAGTCAACGAACCATTTTACTGCTCTCTTTGGGCATGGTTTCGCTCTACAACATTACTTTCTTTTCAAAAATTTTTACGTTTGCGATGGAGGAAAAAAACTATTTTATTGCCCTCAGTGCACCTTTCATTCTGATGCTTATGTTCATTTGTATCCTCAACTTTCTTCTACTGCTGACACACCGAAAAGCTTTTAGAATGGTCGTTTCCATCTTAATTGTCTCAGGAGCGATGTCCAGTTATTTTATCGATACGTTTGGAACGGTTATCGATAAAAATATGTTCATCAATGTTATGCAAACCGACAGTGCTGAAGTGCTTGATCTTTTTACGCCTAAACTTATCATCTATTTAACTTGCGCTAGTGCTCTCTCGTTTTGGGTACTGTTTAAAGCACCCATCTCATTTTCAAGTTACGCGAAAGAGTTTGCACAAAAAGCCCTTGTAGGGGTTCTTTCACTGCTGATGGTTGCAGGGCTTTATATGATGGTGAGTAAGTCGTACAGCTCTTTTTTTCGAAATCACAACGAACTCAAAATGTACCTCAATCCCGCTTACCCTATCGCCTCTTTTTCAAAATTTGTCTATGCCAAATTCAAACCAAAACCTGAATTTAAAGCGATTGCTACCGATGCAACACGCCAAAATAAAGAGAAGAAAAAACTGGTTGTCTTTGTTTTAGGCGAAACGGCGCGTGCTCAAAACTTTTCACTGAGTGGTTATGATGTTCCAACTAACCCACTTTTATCAAAACGAGATGACATTGTCTACTTACCAAACTTCGCCTCATGTGGTACAGCAACTGCTATTTCAGTGCCGTGTCTGTTTTCAAAATTTGGAAGAAATGATTGGGGTGATGACAAAGAATACTTCGAAAATGCTGTCGATGTACTGGCAAAAACAGGTGTTCGTATCATTTGGAGAGACAATAACTCTGGTGGCGACAAAGAGATCGCGAAACGCATGAGCGATGTTGTTCAATACGGTGGTCAAGGTTTTGATGAAGTATTGCTCAAAGATTTTCAAGCCAATATCGATGCACGTTATGAAGACACGTTTATCGTACTTCATCAAGAAGGAAGTCATGGACCAACCTACTTTAAACGCTACCCAGACTCTTTTAAAAAATTTACACCAACCTGTGACACGCAAGAACTCGATAAATGTAGCCATGACCAAATCGTCAACACCTATAACAACACCATTCTCTATACCGATTACATTATCAATGAAACCATTAACCTGCTCAAAGCCAATCAAGACAAGTACGACATTACACTGATCTATTTTTCAGACCATGGCGAGTCACTCGGTGAAAATGGTGTTTACTTGCACGGGCTTCCTTATATGATAGCACCCGAAGCGCAAAAACACGTGCCTGCCCTTTTCTATTTCGGCGATAAAACAAAGCGTGAATCTTTACATGTAAAAGCCAATGAACGCTTTTCACAAGATAATTTCTTTCACACGCTCTTAGGTCTTTTTGAGATCAAAACAAGCGAGTACAAGCCAAACCTAGACATCTTGCACTAGGTTTGTGCTATACTTTTTGATCTTTACATGTAAAGCAAAAACGTATGAAACACTCTTTTGAACCTGTTTACGATACCAACTCAAAAGTGCTTATTTTAGGCACTTTCCCCTCTGTGAAGTCACGTGAGCAAAACTTTTATTATGGACACCCACAAAACCGTTTTTGGAAAGTGATTGCCGCATTAACCCACACACCTCTGCCAATCAGTATTGAAGAAAAAAAAGCAATGCTGTTAAATCATGGCATTGCACTTTGGGATGTTATTCAAAGCTGTGAGATTATAGGCTCAAGTGATAGTAGTATTAAAAATGTGGTGCCAATGGATTTTTCGAACATACTCCACCACACATCTATAACCCACATTTATGCCAATGGAGCTACTGCGTTTAAACTCTTCCAAAAATACTCTGAAACCGCCACAGGCATCAACATCATTAAACTTCCATCCACTAGCCCTGCCAATGCTACTTTTTCATTGGAAAAACTCTTACACGAATGGAGCATTCTCAAAATATAAAAAATACCTTTGATTTTTTTAATCAGCCCCGTGTTATAATAAAATACACATTATTGAAGGAATTATGCGTGGTTTATAAGCTTATACAAGACAACCGTATTCATATCCATTTTCAACCGATTGTCTCTATCCGCAGTGCCAAAGTCATTGGGTATGAAGCACTGATGCGCGCCTTTGATGAAAATAATGAGCCCCTTTCTCCTATCTTTGTTTTTGACCAAGCCAAAAGCGAAAACCTCACGTTCGAACTTGATAAGTACGCCCGTATTAAAGCATTGGAGCGTTTTAAATCGATTTTAGAAGTCAATAACGAAGTGCTATTATTTCTTAACTTTGAATCTCACCTGCTTGATAGCAATATTAGCTTTGCCGACTTCGCTTTTTACACCCTTGCCAATGATCTTGGCATTCCTCCTTCACGTATTGTAATTGAGATCAAAGAGTACCAAATCAAAGACAGTGAACGCCTCAAACAGTTCTGTGATTTTTATAAAGACCATGGCTTTCTGATCGCCCTTGATGATTTTGGTGCAGGCAATGCCAACTTTGACCGCATTTCTACGGTTCGCCCCCATATTGTCAAAGTCGATCGCTCCATCGTTTATAATGTACATAACAATTTCATTCATAAAGAGATTTTAAAATCCATCGCCAATATGTGCTTTAACATCGGCGCACTTGTCTTAGCCGAAGGCGTTGAAGAAGAAGAGGAGATACTACGCTCTTTAAAACTTGATATTGACCTCTTTCAAGGCTTTTGGTTTGCCAGACCAAGTGCCTCAATGTGTGACAAAGCCCTTTTAGATGAGAAGATTACCTACATTGGAGCGAAGCATACTCAAAATGTTAAAGCCTCCATGCAACACAAAGAATTTTTAATCGAAAGTGCTAAAGCCTATACGCATACGATTATTGAATCGATTAAAACAACCCATAAAACAGATTTTTTTGATTTTCTGGAAGAATTTGACATCATTGAAGCCATTTATTGCATTAATGCTAACACGGGTATACAAGAGGGCAATACCTTTTTTATCAGTACCGATACCAACGAGTTTTTCCAACCCGCACGAGACGGCGACAATCATGCGCTTAAAGAGTATTTTTACATTACCAAAGAATCAAAACGAGGCAATTATCTCAGTCAAAAGTATATTTCCCGTGCATCGGGACGTATGTGTCGAACTTTTGCCCAAAAATTTGTCTTAGATAACCATGAGCACATTCTCTGTTTGGATCTTAAAGTACAAACGCTTTAGTCATATATTTGGGTAAAAGTAACGCAGGGTTCACTAAAAGTGCCGTGCACCAAATGCCCGCATCCACCGTTGTCGGAGCGATGATACTCATTTGAGCATACCTCTGCTCGCTATGCGGAGAGATAATATGTGAAAAGCGGTGTTGCTCAATAGCGGTGTAACGTTTAGAATGACCCGACGTGCACAGCGATGCATCTCTTAACATTACCGTCGCGACATTCACATCAGGGTTTTTGGGGTCTTGAATACCAATACACCAAGGCTCATCATGGCACATTCCATACGCTGCAATATCCCCTCCAAAATTCACCAAGGCTGAGCTAATCCCCATCGTTTGGAGTCGCATGATGGTCTGATCTACCGCATACTCTTTGACAACACCGCCCAAATCAATCTGCGTATAAGGATTTGAAAAATGGAGTCTCTCACCTTCAAGACTTAATGCTGTAAAGCTAGCAAAGGGTGTTAATTTAGTACAGATCGCTTGGTATTCGTGCAATGAAATTGCTTTTTGCGCTTGTTTGAGTGTTCCAGCAAGAGCAATATCAAAAGCACCTTGCGTTACACGAGCATAAAATAACGCCAACGCTAAAAGGGCAGAAAGCTCTTTACTAAGAGTGAGCGTATCGCTTTGGCGGTGGTTGATGGCATAAATTTCGGAGGTAGATTCAAAAAAACTGTACTGTTTTTGCAGGTATTTGACATCTGTCACCAAAGAAGCAAGAATGTGATCACCCTCTTCTTTGGTGGCTACATCGAACTGAAGTTCACACGGTGTTGTAAAAGCTGAAAAATGGGCAATATACACCGTGCTTAGTTTTAAGCGATAAGACTTGCGTTACTACTTGTGGTTGTATCGGTACTGCCGTATGCTGCCAAAATCTTTTGTAATAAACTTGATTGCAAATCTTCAATTGATTTTTTAGTGGATGTTTGTGTTGCAGAAGCATCATCCGATGACTGAGCTTGTTTTAAAGCACTTAAAAGCTCATCTGAACTGATCGTTCCATCTTTATTGGTATCAAGGGCACTAAAGATTTTATCGGCACTACTTGAACTGCTAGAGTTACTTGAATTACCCGATAATGAATCAATAGCTTGTTGAAATTCGGACTTATCAATGCTGTTGTTATTGTTGGTATCCATTGACGTCATCAGTGATGATGCCATTTGGCTCATCACATTACCAAAATCCTGTGATGATGAAGACATGCTACTTGCACTGCTTTGACTATGGACATTACTGCTATAAGACGATGTAAGACTATTGCCAATTGTCATATTAAACTCCTCTTTACTGCCATTAAAACTTTTATATTATTTTACAGTAACAATAGTAACTGAAAAGTAACAAACACTTTTATTGCGCATAATACGCTAAAAGAGCCACTCCAAAAATGATGCGGTAGATGCCAAAACTCACGAACGTAAACTTCTGCAAAAATTGTAAAAAGAGCTTAATCGTCCCATACGCCACGATAAAAGAGACGACAAAACCAATGGCTAAAACCGTAAAATTAGTGTCTGTAAAGAGTTCATGGCGGTGTTTAACGATGTCATATCCCGTCGTCGCACACATGACAGGAAACGCAAGTAAAAACGAAAACTCTGCGCTGGCTTTACGCGTCAAGCCTACAAGCATCGCTCCAATGATGGTAGAACCTGCGCGACTGGTACCTGGAATGAGCGCAAAAATTTGAGCAATACCGATCCAAAAAGCTTGTTTATAACTCACCTTTTCCACATCGTCGATAAAATGCTCTTTAGGCTTATAATACTTCTCCACCATCAAGAAAATAACACCCCCAATGATAAACATGATGGCGACAATTTCGATGCTAAAGAGTTCTTTGACTTGCTTCGCAAAAATAAATCCTACAAGACCAAGGGGGAAAAAGGCTACGGCCAGTTTCATCCAAAGGTCTATTTTTTTAGGGGAAAACTTCTCTTTATAGTTTAAAACCACGGCTAAAATCGCCGCAAACTGAATGATAATTTCATACGCTTTGATGAAATTGTCTTGTTTAACACCCAGCCAATCGCCAACAATAATCATATGCCCCGTTGAAGAAACAGGCAAAAACTCAGTGAAACCCTCTACGATTCCCATAATAATTGATTGCAAAATATCCACGAAAAATCCTACATGTAAAATAAAAAAGGATTGTAACATAAGCAATGTTATAATCCTTTTTGATCCGTAAAACTTTTTACATGTAAAGGAAACCCGATGCTTTTAGACTTCTCAAAACTGGATGCAACGAGCATTTACAAACTCATCTCCAACACCGTTACGCCACGTCCTATTGCATGGATCAGCACCGAACATAACGGCATCACCAACCTTGCTCCTTTTAGCTATTTTATACCGCTCTCCTCTGAGCCTCCGATGCTCATCGTCTCTATTGGAAAAAAAGAAGATGGTAGCCCCAAAGACACGCTGGCTAACGTTTTGAATGGCTCAAAAGCCACGATTAATTTTGTCTCCAAAGAGCTCAAAGATGTGATGAGCCAAAGTGCCGCCAGCCTTCCTTACGAGCAAAGTGAATTTGAAACATTTGAGATAAAAAGTGAAATACCGCTTAACAACTACCCCAAAATGGTCAAAGGTACCAAGGCCGCATTTTTCTGTCGTTTTGTCAAAACGATATCCATTGAAGGAAGCGAAACGACACCTTGTTTGCTACTAGTGGAGCATGCTTATTATGCCGATGAAATCATCGATGAAGCGTTACATGTAAAACTGGACAACGTGGGACGCGTGGGTTCAAAATTTTTAGTGGATGGCTCGCTCGTATTATAAACTTAAATAAAAATAATTTTTAAAGGTTAAACTTTTTTTAATGTCGAGTCGATTACAATACATTCATAATTGCTGTTAGTCTAAGGATTAGACATACATGAAGTAGCACCTCTTTTTTCCTGCTTACCGCTTTACATGTAAACCTCACAGCACACATTTTTCACACAAGGAAAGATCATGGGTGTTGAACTCCACAAAGATTTATTAAGCAGTATTGGTGTTGACGTTGAGCGTCATGCAAAGATGATGGGTATGGGACTTGCAGGCTATCAAGCAGGTTTTATGAGCCAACCAAACCGTCCAAAAGCGATGGCATATTTTGACTGGTTTATGAGCGAAATCCAAGCAGAACGCATCGCTGAAATTAACGCGCTTAAAGCGCAAAAAAAACCTGCCGTTGGAACGTTTTGTATCTTCGTTCCTGAAGAGATTGTTGTGGGTGCTGGCGGAGCCTGTTTTGGACTGTGTGGAGGAGCCAACCCTCCTATTGCCGATGCTGAGACCGAACTGCCTCGTAACATCTGTCCGCTTATCAAATCCGCGTACGGTTTTAAACTCCAACATACCTGTGCCTATACCCAATCAGCCGATTTTATCTACGGTGAAACGACCTGTGAAGCGAAGAAAAAAACATGGGAACTTTTAGGTAAACATCACCCTGTGCATGTTATGAACATTCCACATATGAAACGAGAACGTGATCTTAAAATGTGGCAAGAGGAGATCAAAGAGTTCAAAGAGCACATCGAAGAGGTCAGTGAGCGCAAACTCAGCCTTGAAGAGATGCTGGAAGGTGTCAAAGTCATCAACGCCAAACGTGACGCGATGAAACGTCTTGACACGCTTCGTGGCATGCACCCAGACATTATGCCTATCAGCGGTAAAGACGCACTTTTCATTAGCCAAATGAGCTTTTTAGATGACCCTAAACGCTTTACGCAAAAAGTGAATGAACTCTGCGATGAACTGGATGAACGCATCAAAGATAAAGTGAGCGTTTTCCCTGAGAACACGCCTCGCATCATGGTGCTTGGCACACCTATCGCGCCGCCAAACTGGAAACTTCACACGGCGGTTGAAAGCTCAGGTGCGTGCATCATCAACGAAGAAGGCTGCATCGGTCATCGTTACTTTAAAGACAATGTGGACATTGAAGGAGTACAAAGCGAAGACGAACTTTACGAGCGCCTGATGAAGCGTTACTCCAAAATCGACTGTGCCTGCTTCACTCCTAATACACCTAGAACCGACAAAATCGTTCAAATGTACAAAGACCGCAAAGCCGATGGTGTCATCTACTACACGCTCTCTTTCTGCCACACCTACAATGTCGAATCACACCTTGTGACTGAGGCACTTGCCAAAGAAGGCATTCCGTGTTTGGTGATCGAATCAGACTACTCACCCGAAGATGCAGGACAGATCAAAACCCGTGTGGAAGCCTTTTTGGAGAGCATCACGTTTAAACAAAAAGCCGAAGCGTTCGCAAACAAATAATGTTTTGGGGCGTAGATATAGGCTCAACCTATACAAAAATCATCGGTATCGGAAGAGAGAAGGAGATCACCCATCATGCGGTGATCCCGACCATTTTTAACCAAGACATCATCGTCGGCGAATACCTCAAAGACAAAGAGGTCAAAATGCTCGTCGCCACAGGCTATGGACGGCATATGCTAGGAGACTCTCATGGCGCTCCCGTCATCAGTGAAATCAAAGCGCATGCCAAAGGGGCATACTTTTTTCACAATGAAGTGAAAACCGTCATCGACCTCGGTGGACAAGACAGCAAAGTGATCAAAATGGGTGATGATGGCGGATTTACCGACTTTCGCATGAACGACAAATGTGCGGCTGGAACGGGGAAATTCCTCGAAATTGCTGCAAATCGCTTGGGATTAGACATGGAAACCTTTGCCAACACAGGTTTTGGTGCGACGAAAGAGCTGACTATATCAAGCATGTGCACCGTCTTCGCCGAGTCCGAAGTCATCTCCCTTATCGCAAAAAAAGAAAGCCTTGCCAACATCTGCTGGGGAGTTCATGAATCCATCGCCTCACGTTTGGCGTCGATGGCAAAGAAATTTGTGGTTAAAGAAAACGACTGCATCGTCTTCACAGGTGGTGGAGCACTCAACCCTTTTTTACATCATATGCTAGAACTCAAACTAGAACGCAAAATTCTCGTTCCTGCACATCCGCAACTCATCGGTGCTGTGGGTGCGGCACTTTCGGGGTTTGAAGTGGTGAATTAGTTTTTTACATGTAATCCAAAAGTGAATCACTTTTTTTGACACATACTTCGAAAACTTAAATAACGTATCATCGTCGTAAATGAGGTAAATTTGTGAAGTATCCTCTGGTGCAGCGCAGTTTATTGATGTTCGATAGCTTTACATGTAAAGCTATCGAAGTATTAAATCATTTCATTGTTACTTAACTTAAAACTTGACTTCTATTGAAGCGGTCACATTGCGACCATCTCCTAAAAATAGGGTTGTCGTACCTGCTGCTGCGTCACCATCTAAACCTGCGACATTACCAGCGTAAACACCTGCCCAATATTTTTCATTGGTAATATTATTGACAGAAAGCCTTAAAATGGTTTTGTCTCCAAATAATTGCTTCGTAATATACCTCGCACCTAGATCTGTTGTAAAGTATGAATCTGCCCATTGTGTATTGGCAGGGTCAATCGCTCTTTTACCCGTATAGTGAAAATTACTACTCAATACTAACTCTTTAAAACTTGGCACAGTATATTCTGCCAAAAGATTTGCTTGCCATTCTGGCATACCAATGGCTTGTTTATTATCAACACTGGCTATTTTTGCCCCCGTTATATCGGTATCCGTATAGGTAACGCCACCAAATAATGCGACGGATTCAGCAACTTTTCCAGAAGCCATAAACTCAACACCTTGGTTGGTTTGGTCGCCTTGTATTTCATAAATACCATCATACCCTAGATAAGCCGTTGGACGTTTGATTTGAAAAAGAGCCGCGGAGAGATCAACACGGTCTAAAGAGAGTTTAGAACCTATCTCATACTGCTTGCTACGGTACGGATCAAGAATAAACGTTTTATTTAAATACGTCACGGGATCAAACTGTTGTAAGCTGTCGGCATACGTAACATAAAAACTAAGATTTTTCAATGGTTTGTAGATCAAACTTGCCGCATAACTGTAGCCATCATTATCGATTTCACTGGTTGTAGCGCCTGTGGTAGCATACGCATCTTTATCAATCCAGCTTTTACTTGTGGAAAGAACCGTCTGCCACTGATCGTTAAGCTTAATCGTATCCGCTAATGTCAAACTTTCTACATCGGTTGTTGAAGAGACATAGCGTCTAGAGCCATCTGCACCATAAATATCCCAACGATAACCGTTACCGCCTAGGGCAAGGTCATGTTCTAAACCCAAAAAGTTTTGCTCCGTTGTCACATATCCCATCCAACTATCAAGATCAAATCGTGCTGCCATAGGCGATACCTTAACTACGGCTGGCGTGTAAGTACCTGCATTAGAATTAAACGTACTTGAACTAATGTACATATCCCTATCTGCTCTTTGGTTCAGATAACCTGCCTCCGCATGCCAATTATCGGCTATCTCGTATTTGAGCTTGGTGCTATAGGTTGTCGTCGTTATCTCTCGACCTCCATTATTTGGTCCATACTTTTTATCGGTAGCATCAAAGGCATCTGGAAGCGTGTATTTTGCTACGCCAAGAGCGGTATAAGGCATAAGATATGAGCCTGAATAGCCCTCTTTAATATAGTTGTAATAACTAAAGTTCGTCTCTAATGTCAAACGATCTGTTAGATGAAAATCCAGTCCTAAAGAGACAAGCTTTCTTCGTAAAGCACTATTGTCGACATAACCTTCACCGTCCCCACCAATAACAACGGCTCGGTAGCCAATGGCATCATTTGCCATGCCACCAACATCTGCCATCGCTTCGCCATATCCTTTATAACCATAGGTCATTTTTACAGAATTTTCATAATCCACTGTAGGACGTTTACGTGTAAAACTATAAATTCCAGAGGGGGCTGTTGGACCATAAAGAGCACCCGCAAGCCCGTTGATAATTTGTACATCATCAAACATTTCCATAGCCGTAGCGGTAGTAGAAACGATATGCAGCCCATCCCAAAAGCTATTTGCAACAACTTCTCCACGCATTCCTCTGGTTTGGGGACGACCTAAATCTGCTCCGCCACGGTACTCTATTTGTGCAGAAGGAATGTACTTCACCACATCTTCCAAGCCCATGGCTTGACCATTCTCACTCAATTCTTTAGGAATCGTATTGATTTGATACGGTGTATCAATCGCTTTTTTCTTGCCCAATGGTCCAACAGTGACGTTTTTATCTAAGAAACCATCCGAAATACCATCGTTGTTTACCATACTGGCTTGTGTTGCCGTCGTTTCGACTGCATCTAGCTTATACACATCCGCATGCAAAGCCAATGGGAATACCACTATGGCTGCCATGACGCTTAAATTTAGCCTTTTATTGCTCATAAATTCATCCATCCTTTTCGTTATTCTTAAAAATATATAACGCATATTTAACTCTAAAATCACTTAAATATGCGTTAAATGCATATTAATTGTTTATAAAAATATCACAAAAATGAATAAAATTTAATCACTTGCTTTAAAAGACTTTAAAAGAGATGAACGAAATAATTAACCTTTACATGTAAAGATATTGCAACCAGCGAATGCTATAATGAGTCTATAAAATGAGACTTAAACTCAAGGAGCCAATGCGTGCGTACTCGAATCGAACATGATCTTATCGGCAATAAAGAGATTTCCAACGAATGTTACTATGGTGTTCAAACAGCGCGAGCTATGGAGAACTTTCACATCACGGGGGTCACACTAGGGAGCTTCCCTACCTTTCTTGAATCCATTGCCAAAGTCAAAAAAGCGGCGGCTTTAGCCAATTATGAGTTAAACCTTCTGAGTGAAGCTAAAAAAAATGCAATTGTTGAGGCGTGCGATGCCATCATCGCAGGTAAATTCCACGACCAATTTGTGGTCGATATGATCCAAGGAGGCGCAGGGACTTCGACCAATATGAATGCCAATGAAGTTATCGCCAACATTGGTTTGGAGATTCTAGGGCACCAAAAAGGTGAATACAAATATCTGCATCCTAACAACGATGTTAACCTCTCACAATCGACCAATGATGCTTACCCCACAGCACTTCGTGTCGCACTCTATGAAAAATTAGGAGAGCTAACGGAGTCCATGGGCATCATCAAAAACTCGTTTGCTAAAAAAGCGAGTGAGTTCAAAGATGTCATCAAGATGGGTCGAACCCAACTCCAAGATGCCGTGCCGATGACGCTGGAGCAAGAGTTTAGAACCTACGCTGTCATGATCGGTGAAGACATGCAAAGGGTGCATGAAGCACGACAGTTGGTACGTGAGATCAACATGGGCGCAACGGCGATTGGAACAGGCATTAATGCGCATCCTGATTATGCCAAGACCGTTGAAGCCAAACTCCAAGAGGTGACGGGACGACCGTTTGTCACAGCAGGCGATCTTATCGAAGCGACGCAAGATACAGGTGCTTACGTGCAAATCTCAGGCGTTTTAAAACGAGTGGCAACCAAAATGTCCAAAATCTGCAATGATCTCAGACTTCTAAGCTCGGGACCAAGAACAGGTTTTGGCGAGATCAATCTACCTGCGATGCAACCAGGAAGCTCCATTATGCCCGGTAAAGTCAATCCTGTCATCCCAGAAGTCGTCAACCAAGTCTGTTTTCAAGTCATCGGTACGGACATTGCCGTGACGATGGCGTGTGAAGCAGGACAACTGCAACTCAATGTCTTTGAGCCACTGATTGCTTACAACCTCTTCAACTCGGTCAATATGATGAAAAATGCCTTTGAAGCACTTGCATACATGTGTGTGGATGGCATTACCGCAAACAAGGAGCGCTGCAAAGCGTTGGTGCTTAATAGCATCGGTTTGGTCACTGCACTCAATCCCTATTTAGGCTACGAAAACTCCACCATCGTTGCCAAAGAGGCGTTAGAGACAGGCGGTTCTGTCTATGACATCGTTTTAGAAAAAGGTCTACTAGACAAAGAACAACTCGATGAAATTATCAAACCAGAAAATATGATCCAACCCCACAATTTCGGGCTTTCCGAAAAAAGTAAATTTAATAAAATTTAAGTTTGAGGGCACTTTGCCCTCTTTACATGTAACCTTTTTATACACTTAATCTTTATATATTTCAATTAGTATTATTCTTTCAATTTTTTTTCAAAAAGTCATTTTCAAGTCTCTTTAGAGGTTTAAACTTCCACTACCTTTAAATCTTAAGGAGACAAAATGTCAACTAGAATCGAACACGATCTAATCGGTGATAAAGAAATATCAAATGAGTGTTATTATGGCGTTCAAACTGCACGTGCAGCTGAGAACTTTCACATTACAGGAATTACACTTGAAAAATTCCCAACCTTTATTACATGCCTAGCAAAAGTTAAAAAAGCAGCAGCTCTTGCAAACCATGAGCTTGGACTTCTTGCGGAAAACAAAAAGAATGTCATTTGTGAAGCATGTGATGAGATTATTGGTGGTCAATACCATAACCAATTTGTTGTCGACATGTTCCAAGGTGGAGCAGGTACATCAACAAATATGAACGCAAATGAAGTTATTGCAAATATTGGACTTGAAAAACTAGGTCACAAAAAAGGTGAATACAAATACCTTCATCCAAATAATGATGTTAACTTGTCTCAATCTACAAATGATGCCTACCCAACGGCACTTCGTGTTGCTCTTTTTGAAAAACTCGGTGAACTTACTGTTTCTATGAGTATCATCAAAAATTCATTTGCAAAAAAAGCACTTGAGTTTAAAGATGTCATTAAAATGGGTCGTACTCAACTTCAAGATGCTGTTCCAATGACCTTAGAGCAAGAGTTTCGAACCTATGCCGTTATGATCGGTGAAGATATTCAACGTGTAATTGAAGCACAACAATTGATGCGTGAGATGAACCTTGGAGCTACAGCAATTGGTACAGGTATCAACGCACATCCAAATTACTCAAAAACCGTTGAAGCCAAACTCCAAGAAGTAACCGGTCGTCCTTTTGTAACTGCGGGTGATCTTGTTGAAGCAACCCAAGATACAGGCGCTTATGTACAAATCTCTGGTGTACTTAAACGTGTAGCCACCAAAATGTCAAAAATTTGTAATGACCTTCGTTTACTAAGCTCTGGTCCTAGAACTGGATTTGGTGAAATCAACCTCCCAGCGATGCAACCAGGTAGTTCTATCATGCCAGGTAAAGTCAATCCTGTTATCCCTGAAGTCGTTAATCAAGTCTGTTTCCAAGTCATTGGTACCGATGTTTCTGTTACGATGGCATGTGAAGCAGGACAACTCCAACTAAACGTTTTTGAGCCTGTTATTGCGTATAACCTTTTCACCTCTGTCAACATGATGAAAAACGCATTTGAGACACTGGCTTATACATGTGTTGATGGCATTACAGCAAATCCTGAGAGATGTAAAGAACTTGTACTTAAAAGTATTGGTCTTGTTACTGCGCTTAATCCATTTATCGGTTATGAAAACTCAACCTCTGTCGCTAAAGAAGCCCTAGAAACAGGTGGTTCAGTCTATGACATCGTTCTAGCACGTGGTCTTTTAGCCAAAGCAGAACTGGATGACATCATCAAACCAGAGAACATGATTAAACCTCGTAATTACGATAAAAAATAGCCTTCCGTGCCACAAGGAAGGCAACTTCCTTTCACTCATTACTCACTTCCTTGTGGCACCTGATTTCTTTGATTACTTCACAAAAGCGATGAAAGAAGTTTACTAAGAAGATATATTAAAAGGAGTTACCATGTTATGGTTAGAAGTTATCGTCGTTCTTGCCGCCATTTTTTTTGGTGCAAGACTAGGTAGTATTGGTATCGGATATGCGGGAGGATTGGGTGTTTTAGTCTTGACACTGGGTCTTGGACTAAAATTAGGATCGATTCCTATCGATGTTATTTTGATCATTATGTCTGTTATTGCAGCCATTGGTGCTATGCAAGTAGCGGGTGGATTGGATTATATGGTTAGTATCGCTGAGAAAATCTTGCGTAAAAACCCTAAACAAATCACTATTCTTGCACCGATCGTAACCTATGTTATGACGTTTTTTGCAGGTACGGGTCATACAGCATTTTCTACGCTTCCAGTTATTGCCGAAGTGGCAAAAGAGCAAGGCATTCGCCCTTCTCGTCCACTGAGCATTGCTGTTGTTGCTTCTCAAGTTGCCATCACTGCTTCTCCAATTTCTGCTGCCGTTGTCTTTTTAAGCGGTGTTATGGAAAAACAAGGTATTGGGTATTTGGAATTGCTTGCGATTTTAATTCCTTCTTCATTTCTTGCCTGTATGTGTGCGGCATTTGTGGCTAACTTTTTAGGTAAAGATCTTAAAGATGATCCAATCTATCAAGACAGACTTGCAAAAGGCTTAGTCAAAACCAGAGGCGCTACCAAACTTGAACTTAAACCCGGTGCGAAACTCTCTGTAGCTATCTTTTTAGTCTCTATTTTAGCCGTTGTTACCTATGCAACCTTAATTAGTGACAAAATAGGCGTAATCAAAAACCCTGTTTTACCACGTAATGAAGCCATTATGCTTTTCATGTTTGCAGCAGCAACGTTTATCTCTTTCTTTACCAAAATTGATGCAGCCCAAGTGCTTAACTCTGCAACGTTTAAATCAGGTATGAGTGCTTGTATTTGTGTTCTGGGTGTTGCATGGCTTGGTGATACCTTTGTTGTGAATCACATCAAAGAGATCAAAGCAATTGCAGGTGATTTACTTAATGTCTATCCTTGGCTACTCGCAGTGGTTCTGTTTTTTGCAAGTACCCTTCTTTATTCTCAAGCATCTACGGCAAAAGCATTGATTCCAAGTGCGATCTTACTCGGTGTTTCACCTTTAACGATTGTGGCATCTTTTGCCGCTGTTAGCGCGCTTTTCGTCCTTCCTACTTACCCAACACTGATTGCAGCGGTTGAGATGGATGATACAGGATCAACCCGTATTGGTAAATATGTCTTCAACCATCCGTTTGTCATTCCTGGAACGATTGCTATTGCTCTTTCTGTTATTTTCGCCTTTGTTATCGGCGGTATGATCTTATAATTTTTGCCTTCTTATCGGCTCTTAAAGAGCCGATTATGTTTACATGTAAAACAACTTTTATAAGGAGTATGGTATGAATTTTTTGAGTAAATCTATCGTAGCGTTGGCACTGGTTGGCGCAACAACATGTTTAATGGCAAAACCCACTATTGCCATTTTAGCAACGGGAGGTACCATTGCGGGTGCTGGTACCTCTGAGATTAAAAGCAGCTATTCAGCAGGTGCCGTTACGGTTGATAAACTGCTTGCAGCAGTACCAGCTATTAACGATATAGCAACGGTTAAAGGTGAGCAAATCTCTAGCATTGGTTCTCAAGAGATGAACAACAAAGTCTGGTTAAAATTGGCTAAAAGAGTGAATGAACTCCTCGCACAATCAGACATTGATGGTGTTGTCATTACACACGGTACAGACACTATGGAAGAGACTGCTTACTTCTTAGATCTAACCGTTAAAAGTAATAAACCTGTTGTTTTAGTTGGTGCAATGCGCTCAGGTACGTCTATGAGTGCGGATGGCCCTATGAATCTTTTGAATGCGGTTAATGTTGCTACAAACAAAGACACAACAGGTAAAGGTGTTGTGGTTGTTATGAACGATGAAATCCACAGTGCAAGAGAAGTGACAAAAGTCAATACCAGTTCTGTCAATGCCTTTGCTTCTCCAAATGCAGGTAAAATTGGTACGGTTTACTATGGCGATGTGAAGTATTTGATGCAACCAACTCGTAAACACACTGTAAACTCTGAGTTTGATATTAGTAAATTAGAAGATCTTCCACGTGTTGACATTCTTTTTGCGCACCCAGAAGATACAGACACTTTAGTTAAAGCTGCTGTTGCTGCTGGTGCTAAAGGTATTATCCATGCAGGTATGGGTAATGGAAATCCATTCCCAACAACGGAAGCTGCCCTTGGTGAAGCCGTTAAAAAAGGTGTTGTTGTAGCTAGAAGCTCACGTGTACCAACAGGCAGTACCACCCTTGAGGGCGAAGTGGATGATGCAAAACTAGGTTTTATCGCAGTTGATAGCCTCAACGCGCAAAAAGCACGTGTTCTTTTGATGTTAGGTTTAACTAAAACCAATGATAAAAAAGCACTTCAAAAAATGTTCTTAGAATACTAAGAAGTTACTCCATCTCTCTTGGCGGAGGGGTGGAGAACTTTACATGTATGTTATAATATCTATAAAAAAGAGAACATAGACCGATGAAAAAATTCATACTATTTTTTTCTGTTCTTCTTTTCCTTAGCCAATCTTCTCTCTTTGCCCACGATAAAAAAATTCTTGTTATCAATTCCTATCATAAAGGTTTTCAGTGGAGCGATGATGTCCTCTCTGGCATGGAAGAGGTCTTTTACAACCATCCCGAAATCACCATTAATATTTTATACATGGACTCTAAGCGCGTGAGTTCCGAAGAGTACTATGCAAAACTAAGAGAACTCTATAAACTCCAACTTAAAAACCAAAAATATGACCTCATTGTTGCTGTTGATAAATTTGCCTATGATTTTTTGATTAAATACTACCATGAACTTTTTACAGATGAACCCATCGTCTTTACAGGACTTGAACAATTTTTTGTCGAAGATGTCCAAAAACAAGGACTTGATGATCGCATCTACGGTATTTTAGAAAAACGCTCCATTCCTGAGAGCATTCCAATGATCGCGCGCATGATGCCCAATCTTAAAAAACTTTACATTATTAACGATGCAAGTGCCAATGGCGATGACTCTGAGCCATTTATTCAACAAGCGATGAGTGAGCACAACAGTCAATTTAAGATCGAATACATCCGTCAATCAACATTAGAAGAACTTGAAGAACGCTTTTCCAAGCCCAACAAAGATGAAGCAGTTTTTTTTGTTCGCTTTTATAATGATAAATATGGCAATCTGTATAAAAATAGCCAAATCGCATCCATGATAAACAAAAGCGCTTTACCTGTTTTTATTACCGATACTCTTTTTATCGGTAAAGGAGCGTTGGGCGGCAAACTTGTTCCTGTTAAAAATGTTGGTATTGCTACAGGTGAAATGTCCATTGATGTTTTAGATAAAAAAATTCCTCCTTTACATGTAATGACGATGGTAGATTATATTTATCAATTTGATGTCCAAAAAATCAAACAGTTTGAAGTCTATCCCAATGCAGCAGTCAAAGATTTTGAACTGGTCAATGCACCACTGACCTTTTTTGATAAACACCGTAAATTTATTGATGCTGTTTTTTTAATCTCTCCTTTTCTGCTCTTTCTCATTTTAGGTCTTATCCACAATATTTACATGCGCGTACGCAGTGAAAAAGAGCTCAAAGCCATTGAGCTCCAAAAAAATAAACATCAGCAATTTATCATTCAACAATCTAAATTAGCTGAAATTGGAGAAGTTTTTTCTTCCATTGCCCACCAATGGAAAAATCCACTGGTAGAGATCGCCACCATTACGCAAGAGCATTTTTATAACTATGAAGATGTAGGAGACGAGCAGAATAATCAATATGTACATGACATTATGGTGCAAGTACGCTATATGACGGATACCATCAATGACTTTCAAAAATTTATTATGCCCTCATCCACAAAAACAGTCTTCGATGTGAGTGAAGCCATTGATACCATGCTCAAAATTATCAATCACAATATCAAATATAACTATATTGATGTTAGCATTGACATAAGCCATGCGACGAATCTCATGGTCAGTGGTTATAAGAATGAGTTTATGCAAACCTTGCTCAATGTTGTGAACAATGCCAAAGATCAGATCAAAGAAAGCAGAGATGCCAAACATATTCAACGAGGTGCTATTCGAATTATCATTTACAACCATGCAAAAAATGTTATTATTGAAATCCACGACAATGCTGGGGGTATTCCCATTGAATGTATTGCGAATGTTTTTGATGCCTACTTTACCACCAAAGATCATGGACATGGCATCGGACTTTATATGTCAAAGCTCATTATCGAAGATAAAATGGGTGGAAAGATACAAGCGAGTAACATAGATGATGGTGCTTGCTTTACAATTACCTTAGGAAATGCAACATGAAAATACTGGTTCTTGAAGATAACGAACGCCTTGCCAATGTCATCAAAAGTGTCCTTATTAAAGAAGGCTATCATGTCGATCTTTTTCTGGATGGTGAAAAAGCGCTGGATGCACTCAACAATGGCTACCACTGCTTTATTTTAGATATTAATGTCCCTTCCATCGATGGACTCTCTATCTTAGAGACGGTACGTATCTACCATAAAGAGATTCCTGCCATCATCATGAGTTCGAACCACGATCTGGAGAAAATACAAGCTTCGTATGAAATAGGCTGTGATGATTATCTCAAAAAACCTTTCTTTATCTACGAATTGGTACAGAAGGTGAAAAAACTCTGTCACAAACCCTCTTCTACCCTTCAGCTATGGATTGGGTATACCTACGACTATGTCAATCATCGCTTGTTTGACCCAAACAATGAAGAGATAAAATTGGCTAAAAAAGAGGGGAAATTTTTAGACCTTTTTATCAAAGATAGGCACCGTGTCATTACGTTTAATGAACTGGAAGAGTATGTTTGGGAAGGAGAAGAGACGAGCATCCTTAACATGCGAGCCCTCATCAAACGTTTACGTAGAAAATTACCAGATGGAGCAATAGAGATGATTAAAGAGGTAGGGTATCGCTTGGGTGAACTATGATGGATCGCGGTAATAAAGTTTCGTTTTGTCTTTCTGGTATGAGCTATACAATTTTTGAAACTCTTTAAACACTTTAGCCGAATAAGGATTATCATCAATCTTACCATTGTACGCGTTAATGGCATCTTTGTTGTTTTTGTGTCTCGCAAAACAGGTGGCAAGAATGTACGCACCCACTTGTATATTAATTTTGGGATCAAAAAGATCGTAGAGTGAAATATTGGCTTTGTCTAAAAGTGGCTTATGAATCGAATTGATCTGCATGATGCCCATGTCAAAGCGTGGGTAGTTATGGGTGTAGAGAAAATGCACCACATGACTGGCTTCATACTTGTTTTTGCTCTTAATCGCGATGACTTGAGAATACTGTTTACTTTCAATCCCTTTTTGTCTTAAAAAGGTACTGAGCTCTTGCGCTTGCTGCGGGGTCATTTTATTGGCGCTAAAGGCTACCACATAACGATCAAGGTCACTTTCGACTTTGGCAATGGAGTACAAAAGACGTGGCTCAATGCCGTAAATTTGCCCCACTTTCACCCAAATATTTTCGCCTGATGCAGGCTGTGCTGCCCATAAAAAAAGAGGAAAAAGGGTTAGTACAATCATGCGTAACATTTTAAGCCTCCTCTTTTTCTAAAGTTTGTTTCATTATAAATGAAGCAAACTTTATTCTCTATAAAGACTCTTTTTTTGCGCCATTGCCACTCTTTTAGACCTGTGTAACGCACATCAAAGGCATTAGATTTTATAAATTTTTATCGGTTTCATTAAGGTAGTATTTAAAAAATATTAATTTTGATCTTATAGACTACGGTTAAGAAAAAAATCAAAGAAGGTGATAACGTGGAAAACACACTTCAAGCCATTAAACAAGAAGTTAAAAAAGTAATCGTGGGACAAGAAGAGCTTGTGGATGCCATGCTAATAGGCCTACTCAGTGGTGGGCATATTTTGGTTGAGGGTGTGCCGGGACTTGCGAAGACAACTGCGATTAATGCACTCTCCAAAGCCTTGGGATTGGATTTTAAACGGGTACAATTTACGCCTGATCTATTGCCAGCCGATGTGATAGGCACAGAGATTTACGATCAAAAAAACGGTGATTTTAAAATCAAACATGGCCCCATTTTTACCAATCTTCTTTTAGCCGATGAGATCAACCGTGCTCCTGCTAAAGTACAATCCGCCCTTTTAGAAGCGATGCAAGAAAAACAAGTCACTATTGGCGATGAGAGTTTTGCCCTATCTCTTCCTTTTTTAGTTATGGCAACGCAAAATCCGCTCGAACACGAAGGAACGTACCGCTTACCAGAAGCGCAACTGGATCGTTTTTTGATGAAAATCATCGTAGGGTATAACAGTTTTGAAGAAGAGATGGAAGTGGTCAATCGTGTCGTACAACGAGGCTTTGAGAGCATTGTAAAGGTCGCTGATGCCCAAGATATTCTACGTCTTCAACAGCAACTCTCCACCATTCACATCGATGAAGCGTTACAAAAATACATGCTGCAAGTCATCTTTGCCACACGTTCGCCCAAGGCGTATGGTCTGGAATCTTTGGAAACCTACATCCATTTTGGCGCGAGCCCAAGAGCCTCCATTGATCTGCTTAAAGCCTCCAAAGCTTTAGCACTGATTCGTGGCAAAGATTATGTCTCTCCGTATGATGTGGCAGAGGTTGTCTCTGGTGTATTGCGTCACCGCATTATCTTAAATTACCAAGCTGAAGCGGAAGATATCAGCGTGGATTTCATCATCAAAAAAATCATGCAGACGATCAAAGTACCTTAAGGGTATCATGATGCAGACTCAAAAAGCCATCTTGGTTAAAACCAAGCGGAAGATTTTCGCACTTCATTCAGGCAATCACCCCTCCATCTTTGAATCGCGCGGGATTGATTTTAGAGAGATCAAAGAGTACACCTTTGGCGATGAGATACGCAAAATCAACTGGAAAGTGACCGCACGCGAACAAAGTCCTTATGTCAACCGCTTTAATGAAGAGCGCTCGTTAAATGTTTTGGTCGTTTTTTTAGTGAGCGGAAGCATCTACTTTGGAACGCAAAAACTCAAACAAGAGAGCATGGCAGAAGTGTTATCTGCGCTTTCGTATGCAACACTGCATCAAAGTGACTACTTAAGCACGCTCTTTTTTAGCGACAAAGAGGAGTTTTTCCATGCACCTACCAAACACATGGGCTCGTTGGAGCGCCTTTTGGATGTGGCACTAACACTCAATCCCCTTTCCAAAATAGTGAATTACAGAGCGCTCAATCATTACATAATGAACCGCATCAAACGCAAATCGCTCATCTTTGTCATTGGCGATTTTTACGGTGATGTGGATTTGAGTGCATTGGTGGCACGCAATGAAGTCTATGCCATTATGGTGCGCGACCACTTTGAGGAGCTTCCTAAACTGCAAGGCGAACACACGCTCATTGACCCAAGTACGATGCGTCAGAGCTCTTTTTCACTCAGTTCCTCACAGCTCAAAGCCTACACCAAACGGTTGGAAGAGCAAGACGCTCACACCATCGCGCATTTTAAAAAACATAAAATCAAACACATCAAACTCTATACGGACGAAGAGCCGTATGAGAAATTGTTTGAACTTTTCAGGGGTTAAAATGGAGCAATTACGTGATATCAAAGGCTTGGTTGACATCCCTTTTCCCACTCTCTGGCTCATCATCGGCGGTCTTGTCGTGGTGTGCCTTCTTGCTCTTGGAGCGTATCTTTGGTACCGTTCTAGGCAGAGCAAAAAAGCACACAGTGTAAGAACTAAAGCGCTGATCGTTTTGAAGCAGATGGACTTTAGCGATGCCAAAGAAGCAGCATACTGTTTTACCCACAATGGCTATCTAGTCCTAGGTGAAAATACTTTACATGTAAAGCATTACGAGACCATTGTTCAAGACCTAGAAGCGTACAAATTTAAGAAAGAAGTGCCCCCATTAGACGAGGAAATGATCCAAAAAATGCAAGCGTTTATCCATGAGGTTTCCCATGTTTAGTTTTGAATACCCTTACGCGTTTGCGCTTTTATTGCTCTTTTTCGCCTCTTTTAAGTGGTTGAAAATGCAAAGTTCGGTTTTGATTTTCCCCAATTTACCGCTCCTGCACCAAGTGGAACACAAAGGCGGTTATGCACGGCTTCTTAGCAAATATTTAGCGATTTTCTCGCTCGTTACAGCACTTGCTTCGCCTGTGATTAAAGATGAAACCATTCTTCAGCATGGCAAAGGCTACGAGCTCTCTTTGATTTTAGATGTAAGCGGTTCAATGCATGAGAGCAATAAAATAGGCATCGTCAAATCCATCGTGCAAGAGTTCATTGAAGCGCGCAAAGACGACAAACTCGCCCTCAGTGTCTTTGGCGATTTTGCCTACATTGCCGTACCCTTAACCTTTGATAAGCATAGTTTGCTCGACCTCCTCAGTCGCCTCGATGCGGGGGTTGCGGGGGTGCATCAAACAGCACTCTATGAAGCGCTTTATTTGAGCAGTAACATCTTTAAAACCTCAACCTCTCCAAATAAAATTGCGATTTTACTGACCGATGGTATGGATAACGCGGGCACAGTTCCCATGGATGTTGCCATTAAAACGGCGCAAAAATACCATATCAAAGTCTACACCATCGGCGTTGGTGGTTCTAACGATTACAATCCAACGGTCTTGCAAACCATCGCTAAAGAGACAGGTGGCATCTTTTTTGAAGCCAATTCCAAACAACGTTTGGAGGAGATTTACCATCAAATTGACAGCCTTGAGAAAAGTGAAATTACCGCCGATAAGTACGTCAAAAAAGAGTACTTTTTTCAGTATTTTCTTCTCTCAGCCCTTGTGTTTATGGGACTTTACATGATACTTTCCAACAAGGAGTAAGGTGTGGAATTTTTAAATCCAGAAGCGTTTTGGGCACTCTTAGCACTGCTCCCCTTAAGCTATTTTCTCACACGACGCAGCAGTAGCCTAGAGTCACTCTTTGCCCCTGAAATCTTTGCCAAAATGAGCTTTTCACGTCAAAGTCTCTCACGGCGTTCGCGCAATGTGCTGATGCTTTTGGCCATGAGCTTCGTCATCATTGCCCTTGCTCGCCCTGTTCTCAAAGAGGGCGAAATCACCGTCGATACAACATCCATTGATGTCGTTGTGGGCTTTGATCTCTCCGCTTCGATGTTTAGCGATGACGTCTACCCAAGCCGTTTTGCACTCGCTCAGCAAAAATTTGATGACCTTTTAAATGTCTTTCCTGAAGCCAATGTCGCGGTGATCGGCTTTAGTTCACAAGGCTTTTTGGTCGCTCCTTTAAGCAGAGACTTTCACACCTTGCGCTTTTTAGTCGAACATATGAATGCCCACTCGGTATCGCAAAAAGGAACCAACATTCTCTCAGCCCTTCAAAGTGCAGAAAATTTGATGAAAGAGAGCACGCACAAAGCGTTGATTTTACTCACGGATGGTGGCGATACGCAGACGTTTGACAAAGAGATCGCTTATGCGAAGACGCACGGCATAAAAGTCTATGTCTATGCCATTGGTACGGAAAAAGGTGGCGCGATTAAGACGGAGAGTGGCATGCTTACCGATGATAAAGGCAATGTCGTCATCACCCATCTCAACGAGTCGATAAAACAGCTCGCACTGCAAAGCGATGGAGCGTACTTGCGCTACTCGTTGCGTCATGACGATATCAAAGCAATGGTGGAGGATATTCGCTCTAAATTTAAGAGTCACACCCGTAAAAGCGACACGATTCATGCCTACCAAGAGCTGTTTTACTACCCCTTGATGCTAGCAATTTTGTTTCTACTCCTCAGTCTCATTTCTTTACCGCAAAGGAGAGTTCATGGTTAAATCACTCCTTTTACTTGTCTGTTTGATGGGTGTTATGCAAGCGGGTCTGCTTGATTTTTGGAATGCGAGTCAAGCAAAAGAGGCGTACACGAAGGGCGATTACCCCAAAGCCTCATCGCTGTATCAACGTTTAGATCAAACCAACGATAACGCCGCATACAATTTGGGCAATGCCTATTACAAAGAAAAGGCGTACGACAAAGCATTAGAGGCGTATCAACACGTTAAAGACCCAAAACTTTTGCCTCAAACTTTGCACAATATGGGCAATTCCTATGCGCAATTGCACCAAAATGATAAAGCAATCGCGGCGTATGAATCCGCGCTCAAACTCAAAGAAGACGAAGAGACACGGTTCAATTTAGAACTCTTGAAAAAAGAGCAAAAGCAACAAGAGCCAAAACAAGACAAATCTTCTGAAAACAATCAAAATCAAGACAAGCAGCAAAAATCGCCTTCCAAAGAGCAACCTAAAGACACTAATGCGTCAAATAACGCAGGCAATTCTGAGCCTCAGCAAAGCGACAAACCTTCTCAAAATGAGCCAAAGAATGCTCAAGATACCAACTCTTCGGCGCAGCAACAGCCCACCCCTTCAAAGCCTGAAGAAAAGCCTTCATCAAAGAGACAAGAGGCTCAAAAAGAAGCTGAGAAGAGGAGCGAACAACAGGCTCAACAAGAGCAAGCGGCGCAAGTAGAAGACCCCAATGCGCCTATTAGCAACCATGAAGAGCGTCAATGGGATAAAATGCTGAACCAAAGAGGGGTGAACACGTTGATGTTGCCACTGAGCAACAAAGGAGAAAAAGATGATACTTCAAAACCTTGGTAAAATAGCGCTTCTTTGCATCTGCTTCTGCGCTTCACTTTTTGCGGACGCGTCGATTCGTGTCGATAAAATGGCGTTGTACCCAGGCGATACCGTGACCTTTACACTGAGCGCTGAAGGAAGTGATGTCACGTTTCCGAGCATTGGTTCAGTGGATGAGTTTCCCATTTTAGGCACATCAAGTGCCAGTAGCATTCAGATGATCAATGGTAACACGACCCGAAATATTTCACGCAGTTACACCTTTTCGCCAACACACGATGTGACGATTCCTTCTTTTAGCGTGAAAATCGCGGGTAAAGCGTACACTACAGAGCCTCAAAAAATCACCGTTTTAACGCCCCAAGCTAGCAAATCGGGCGAGCCTTTTGTCGTAGAGCTCAAGGCCGATAAAAAGAGTGCGTATGTGGGCGAGCCGATCAAACTCAGCATGATTTTTAAGCAACAGGTGGGTGCAAAAGCTGACAAAATCGAAGTCAGCGAGCTTTCACTGAAAGATTTTTGGGTCAAAAAAGATGACACGCTTCATCAAAATGTCGAAGGCGAGTATGTCACCAAGCAGTATGACTATGTGCTGTTTCCTAAAAAAGCAGGCGACATTGAGATTCCCGCCATCTTTTCACGCGTCGGTACGGCAAGTAAAGCAGATATGGGAGCAGGCGGTGGACTCGATAGTTTTTTCAATGATTCGCTTTTCGCCCCCATGCAAATCAAATGGAAACAGGTTTTTTCCAACGCGTTACATGTAAACGTGAAACCCCTGCCTGCCAACACCTATCTTTATGGTGATTTTTCCATCGAAGCGCGTGTGGATAAAACGTCCACCGAGCCTAATAAGCCCATCAATCTCACCATTCATATTAAAGGTAAAGGAAACATCGATGACATCGCCCCTTTCAATCCTTCGATCAACGATGTCGCACTTTATGCCGACGCGCCCAAAGTGGACGCTTCGTTAAACAAAGAGGATTATGAAGGCGAATTTAGCGAGCATATCGCGTTTGTCTCCGATAAAGATTTCACGATTCCCTCTTTTGAACTCTCCTATTTTGATGCCAAAACGCATACGGTGGTAACGCAAAAAACGAACGCCATACCGATTCACATCATCGGTGCAGTGGCTACAAGTGCGCCTACCTTGGAGAAGAACAAAAGCAGTGAGCCAACGGCTGTGCCAGCAACACCTAAGGAGCAGAAAAAACCCTTTTCCATTCAACCGTACATGAGCGCTCTTTACGCAGCACTGGGCATTCTTTTGGCTCTCATCTTTGGGGCATGGCTCATCCAAAAACAAAAAATGCGTCCAGTATCTCCAACACACGCTTTAGCCATAGCGATTGATAAAGCCAAAGGCGATAAAGCCTTGTTTGATCTTTTGCTTCCTTATGCTAAAAAAGATGCGTTGATCGCGGAAATTTTGACCAAACTCGAAGCCAATCTTTACGGTGGAGCACATCACATCATCGACAAAAAAGAGCTCAAACGGTTGGTTGAAGAAAGAGGTATTGCATAACTTTTTGAAGTTAAAATCGTTACAGCAATCTTTACATGTAAAGATATTTTGAGTGGCTTAGTAAATTTTTTGTATAATTTTTCGATGATCAAGGAGTTACGCATTGATGAATGAATTTATTTTAGGATTGATCACTTTTCTCACATCCGTCCTCACAGGTGCTGTAGGGATGGGCGGTGGCTTATTGTTGATCGCTATTCTTCCATCTTTTTTACCACTCAATGCGCTTATCCCCGTTCATGGACTAACGCAAATATCGAGCAATGTATCAAGAGCCTATTTTGGACATAAAGATATTCAGTACAGCGTTGTCCCCAAATTCTTGATTGGCTCTCTTGTCGGTGTTGGTATTTTTGCTCTTTTACTCCATCTTATTACGATCAAATATATCCCTTTATTTATCGGAACGTATATCTTATTATCCTTATGGTCTCAAACTTTTAATGACAAAATAAAAAAATATGAAAGCTACTACGTCATTGGATTTTTTCAATCAGGACTCTCAGTTGTTGTTGGCACAACGGGTCCACTTGTCATAACAAAACTCATTAAAGAGTTTGAAGATAATGATAAAGTCGTTGCTACCTCTGCGGTGCTTATGAGCATTACGCATAGTTTAAAAGCACTCGTCTATCTCAATTTTGGATTTATTTTTGCTGACTATCTTGGAATGATTTTCTTTATGATTGCCTGCTCTATTTTAGGCTCATACGTAGGTACAAAATTGAGGAATAAGATCGATGGTAAAAAATTATTCTTTGCATTAAGAATAGTGCTTTCTATTATGGCATTTAAATCAATTCTAACGATTTTCTCATAGAGTTCTTGCAGAACTTTTTTATTTTGTATGGTCGTTGCCTATCTTTAAAAGAGCTTTAAGAGCGTAGTCTTTGACTGCGTTATACATCAATATTTTTGGTTTAGAATCTTCAAAATTTGGATTTAAATATGCAGGTGATTTAGAATTAAGGAAAGGAGATATTTACCCATTTTGATCTGTTTTGAAGCTTTACATGTAAAGAAGTTAAAAGTCAAACTCTAACCGATACCTAAGAAAACTCTGAATACAATAGAGAAATCTCTTAAAAGGAAAGACGATGTTTAAGTACCTTATCAACGTTTTCATCGGGCTCAGTCTTTTTACAACGTTTGTAAATTCAGCAGAAAAACCACTCATCGTTGGCATGGAGTTACAGTACCCTCCTTTTGAGATGAGCGACAAAGATGGAACACCCAGTGGGGTGAGTGTCGATTTGGCAAAGGCTCTGGGAAAATACCTTGGGCGCGAAGTCAAAATCGAAAATATCGCGTGGGATGGGCTGATTCCTTCGTTGAAAACTGGGAAAATTGACCTTATCATCTCTTCGATGACCATCACCGATGAGCGTCAAAAAACGATCGATTTTTCGATTCCTTATGCGCAAACTAACTTGGCGATTTTGACCAACAAAACAAGTGGTGTGAAGAGCATCGAGGAGTTAAACCAAAAAAGTAAAAAGATTGCTGTGAAAAAAGGGACAACGGGGCATATTTATGCAAACCAATACCTCAAAAATGCTGACCTTTTAGTCTTTGACAAAGAAAATGCCGCCGTGTTGGAAGTGATTCAAGGTAAGGCAGATGGCTTTTTGTATGACCAACTGACCATCTATAAAAACTGGGCAAATCATAAAGAGACAACCGTTGCTCTGTTAAAACCATTTCAGGAAAATCCTGAGTATTGGGGTATGGCAATTAAAAAAGGCAATGATGAATTAAGAGAGCGCGTCAATGCGTTTATCAAACAGGCTAAAAGCGACGGCACGTTTGATGCGTTATCTAAAAAGTATCTCACGGAAGCGAGAGCGACGTTTGATAAACTGGGTATTCCATTTTTCTTTTAAGGCAAAACCATTTTACATGTAACCGATTTTTTCATCCAAGAGATTGACCAAAAAGAGAGAGTAAAAACACACAAAAGCGTTTATATTTTTAACTTTGTGGTTCTTACATGCATCATTACCGCCATCTGTTATGGTATGTTTACCTCTGTCTCTTATGAATTTCATTGGGATACGATTTATACGTATAAACAAAAGTTTATTGATGGCTTTTTCATGACCATCGTCATCTCCTTTTTTGCTTTGATTTTAAGCCTTTTTATTGGTGTATTTTTCGCGTATGGGCAAAATTCTAAAGTCATTCTTTTGCGGTTTTTTTCGAGGTTTTACATCGAGCTTATCAGGGGAACACCGCTTTTGGTGCAAATTTTGATCTTTTTTTATGTGTTTGCCAACAATTTGGGCTTTAACAATCGTTACATCGTAGGAACCGTCATTCTCGCGCTGTTTTCGGGGGCTTATGTGAGTGAGATTATTAGAGCTGGCATACGAAGCATTCACAAAAGTCAGTACGAATCCGCACAATCCCTTGGATTTACCCCGCTTCAAACCTATCGGTATATCATTTTCCCCCAAGCGTACAAACGGATCATTCCGCCGCTTACGGGTCAGTTTGCCTCTATCATCAAAGACTCATCTTTGCTTTCCATCATCTCGATCAGTGAGTTTACTATGAATGCCCAAGAGGTCAATGCCTACACCTACTCAACGCTAGAGAGTTACATACCCCTTGCCATTGGGTATTTGATGCTCACCTATCCTATTTCTTTTTGGGCGAAAAAGCTTGAAGAGCGGATGAAAGACTAATCGGTTTTTCATGTTACATGTAACGTGAAAAAGCCGTAAGGAAAGTAGCTTCTTGCCACTTTCCTTGCTCTATTTTTTTACCAAGAATCGCTGCTGGAATCACTCATACTATCACTTGAAGAACTATCATCCCATGAAGTGTCATCATTGATACCAAAGTCGTTATCTGCAAAATCAGACGAAGACGGTTGCGGGGTCGTATCGACAGGTGTCGTCGTATGCGCTCCTGCACTCGGAGGTGTTGCGTTATTATTGGTAAAGTGGTTAAACAGCGCTTCACCCGCAGCCACACCAACGCCTGCGGCAAGTCCTGTCGCCAATCCAGAAGCGATGCCACTTCCCATTCCACCACCACTTTGTGGACCAGCAGCAGGGTTCATAGGAGCATTATTGGGGTATGGCGCAGTAGGAGGTGTTCCACCGTTCAAGCCATTATTGGAAGGTGTAGACTTTCTGCTAAAGGCTGATCGAATGAGGAAAATAAAAACAAGTGCACCACCACCAAAGAGCAATGCGGTTGTCCAAGGAAAAGGTTTAGAAGAAGATGCTGTTCCTTGATGCTCAGTGGACACAGACTTGGTAGCACCCAAGAGCCCAAGTTTATCTTTGAGCGTTTGAACCGCTTGCGGTTTGGCAAATGGCAAGCCTGGCTCTAACTGCTCAGCCACGTTAAGTTCTGAACGCGCTTGCGTAATTTGCCCTTGAGCAGAGAGAATTTCTGCATTGACAAAGTGCGCTTTAGCGCTTTGCGGGTGTGCCTTTAAAACCTCTTCAACCATGGTATGTGCTTCACTGAGTTTACCCGCTTGCGCTGCTTCATAAACTTGGTGTATCGTTGGTTCAGCCTGTGCGAAGCTCACCACGAAGATGAGAACCGTCAAAAATCCAAATATTTTTTTCACGACAACATTCCTTTAAAGGATAATATAATAATGGAATAGTAACGCAATAGTTTTAATAGTGATTAAATAGATGTTTTACGAAATTCCGCCCTCTTCTTAAAGTTCTTTTATTTTAGGCGTTCCAAATGCTTTAAAGGTTATCAGCAATAACGGGGAAAGCAAAAGATCGGCAACAATAGCAACAAAGATTGTGGCGACAGTCAAAAGTCCAAACACAATGGTTGGAACGAAGTTGGATGTCACCAAAACCATAAACCCTATCACCGTCACTCCAGCGCAATAGTACATAGGATTGCCAACACTTGCATGGGATCTCATCATTGTGGCAACATAATCACCATCTTTTTTAAGTTCCGCTCTAAACCGCAGATAATAATAAACGGTATTGTTCATCGCCATATCAAAAGCAATGGCAGCAATTGTGATATTCATAATATCCAGAGGTATTTTAAAGATTCCCATAATACCAAATACAATACCGATAGGGATAATATTGACAACAATCGCAATAAGCCCTATCTTAACAGACCTAAATAAAAATAAGAACATCAATCCTAGTATAGATATGGTTTCGCCCACGGTTAAAATTTGAGTCTGATAGAGTGATTGGAGCATGTTATTGTATAAAACCATCATCCCCACAATATCAAAATCACTCTCTTTTAAGCCAATTTCCCTTTCCAACCCTGCTCTTATAGTGTTGATTAACTCTTCGCGCCTGAGATCTTTTGAAGAATCTTTGATACGTATGATAAATCGTGCTTCATCGTTTTCAATGTTAATATACGAATCTAAAAGCATATTTTTATCTTCTTCAGGAAGCGCTTTGTAAAGAATCCCCAGCTCAAAGCTGTCCAATCCTTGCCCATTTTTAATGATTTTTCCAACCCTTAAAAGTGTTGCAAGTGACGAGACATTTCCAACATTATCCATGCTTTCAAGAAATTTTTGGATTTTCAATATCTCTTCCATTTTTTGGTCAGTAAACCAATATTGCGCTTCACCACTTTGTTTGTTAAACTCTTCTTCAAAACTATCAAGCACGCCGCTAGGGTCTGAACTTTTTTCCGTAGACGCCTGTTTTTTGGGAAATCTTACGACCACTTCAAGTGGCGTGGTTCCACCTAAGTTTTCATCGATTTTTTTCATACCTTGATAAATTTCTGTTTTATCTCTAAAATAATTAATCATACTATTTTCAACGACAAGCTGCGTTGTTCCAACAATGCTAAAAATGACAACAGCAAGGGAGCCCAGATAAATTGTTTTCGGATATTTTTTGACGGTATTGGCACATGCCAATGTTAATTTTGTAAATTTGTCATACGTTAAAACAGGAGCTTTTTTCTTCAAAGCCATCAACATTGCAGGTGAAAATACAATGGCAAAAAGGAAAGAGATACACGATGCCACTGCCATCATCCATCCAAAATTCATAACCGGAAGGATGCCACTGCTGATGAGCGACATATACGCAACGATTGAACTACACACAACAAACGACATCGGTAAAACCATTTTTTCCATCGTAATGGCGATGATCTCTTTTTGCGATAACTCGGGATTTTTGATGTAGTTTTCGCGGTAATTGGATACAAGGTGAATGGATAAAGAGATTGCCATAATAAGTTGCATGGAGACAAAATTGGAAGAAATAACGGTGACTTCTAGCCCAAAAAGGGTGTAGAGCCCCGCCGTAATCACAACCGCAGAAAAGGCCACCGTAACGGGGATCAATACATAACGTAACTGTCTAAAAATGATCCAAAGCACTAAAATCATAATGAGAATAACCGAGATACCATACGTTTTGATGTCATCTTTGACAAAGCTAATCATGTCATCCGCAACCATCATGACGCCGCCTAAAAAGAGCTGTCCACTGTCTTTGTGCACATCGATAATGTCTCTGACCTCTTTAATCACGCGGTGAGATTCATCTTTGACGACCTCTCTATAGTCTTTAAACTCTTTTTGAATGTTTTTAAGTTGAAGTGATTCCTCTTTAGTAAGTTTTTTCACTTTTTGTTTATCTAAAAGTGCGTTGCGAGCTTTGACAAACTCCATGTATTTTGTATCATCTTTTAAATTGATCAGAATGGCCGTTGTTTTAAAATCCGCACTGACAAGATTGTTTTTATAAATAGGACTTGTTGTAAATTCTTCTTGCACCATGGTCTTGTTAATATCTTTGCTTTCAAGCGTTCGTATGTCATCAATAAACTCTTTGATGGATCGTGGTGGACTCTCAAGCAGGGGAACATCCAAAATGCTAACGACACTTTTTACGCTATCGACTTTTAAAAGTGCCTCTTTAAGACTTCTGATTGTATTGAGACTCTTGTCAGAAAGCATAGGCTCATTGGGCGAAAAGGAGATGACAAGATAGTCCGAACTGGTATATCGTTTGTGAATCTCTCTAGTAAGTTGAAGGTCTTTATCGTTTTCAAGGAGCAATGTTTCAGCGGAAGCATCCACACTGAGATGCACCGCAAAATACCCAAGGAACAGCGTCGCTAAAAGCAGGATTGATAAAACGATTTTATGATTTTTGGTTATAAAGTCCGAATACATTTCTACATATTTTTCCACGAAAATTTTCCATTCAATTTTAATTTTTTAAGCGTTTTGTTGGATAATTTGGAATAACTACCATTGAGTCTGCAGTATTGTTGCTTTTTCTCTCAAACATTTCGCTATTTTATTTTTTTAATTATATCTTTTTTCAAACACATTTCCTTAATTATGGTTTGACAAAACACCAAATACAAGCATATTAATCCCCTATAAAGCTCTTTTTTACTTTGACTTAGTTAGAATAATTCACCTTTTGCGGGGGGTATGTGACTCTGGTGTGCACCACGGCCTTCAAAGCCGATTGGGTGGGCGGTTGACCGTTTGCTGGTAGGTTCGATTCCTACACCCTCTCGCCATTACTTCTTCAAACCCTCACATGATACACTTTACATGTAAAAGAGAGTACATGAACATCAAAGAGCCTCTAACTCGCTATAACATCAAGCTTCCACATGACCTTGGTAAAATTCTTTATGTACAATCTATTGACATTAAAAAGCGTATTCGCGCAGAGATTGGTGTGCGCATTGCGCAACTTCTTTTTTGCGGTTTTGGCTTCGCTATCTCTTTGGTGATGATTTACAGCGGATGGCAAAAAGAAGATGTGTGGCATGGAGTGATCGGCGTTTTATTTTTCCCTTTTTTCTTTATCATCCTTTTATTACTCAAAGATTTATTGCGCACAACACTGGTGGTTGTATGCGATAAAGGCATCGCTCGCTTTACCCTTAATTACGCACTCAAAATCTGTCAAAGTGAATTTTTTTACTTCAAAGAAGCAACACATTGCACACAAGAAGAGGGATTTGTTGACCCACACAGTCCCGTCAGTAAAAAAGGCTACCGATTTGCAACCACATGGTTTGATGGAGCGCGAAAATGCTTTTGCATCAGTCATCTAAAAGAAGATGAAATCGCTGATGCTCATCCCGATAAAGAGGCTGCACACGTGGGCAAAGAAGCCTATGAGTCCTTTTGTATTCAAAAGAAAAACCTTAAACACATACCTTTACCATAGTTTTCCCCCACTTTTAACACCATTTTCCCTTCTGCTATTTTTTAGAGTAGTTTCATTGCTTTTGTTACAAATACAGAAAAATTTATTCCTGTATATATTTAATTTTAAATATTAATATAAAAAATTTATAAAAGTCATTTTCACGTCGTTTTCATCTGCTAAATTAAGGAGCATTTAAACAAAACTTTAAAAGGAGAAAAGTATGAAACTAGCTAAATTTAGCTTGGTGGCTATCGCAGTTGCTGGACTTGCATCGAGTGCATTTGCAGCTTCAACAACGTTGGAGGACGCGTTTAAAAATGGTAAAGTAAGTGGTGAGCTTAGAGCTTATTATTTTAGTAAAACAGACAGTGCGGGTAACAACAGAGAAGATCTTATAACAACAGGTGTCTTACTGAACTATAAAACAGATACGTTATATGGTTTTGGTGCTAACTTTACAGCGCAAGGTAACTCTTCACCATTTGCTACGGATGCTGACAAAGCTAGATTTAGTGGCGATGAATACGGCACGGGCGCTGTTCTTTCAGAAGCATACCTTTCATACACCCTTGGTAAAACAACTGCTCAAGTCGGTCGTATGTTTATCGATACGCCTCTTGTAAGTAGTAGTGGTTCAAGAATGACAAAAGAGGCATTTGAAGGTGCTACGATTGTTAATACTGACCTTCCAAACACAACATTGGTCGCGGGTTATGTTCAAAAATTCCAATCTAGAACAGATGGCAATGGTAATGTTGGTAAATTTACCAAATCATTTGCAACAGGTTCTTCTGATAATGTTGAGCCTGAAAATGGGGCGTATACATTTGCTGTCATCAATAAATCGATTTCAGGCTTGACACTAACAGGTGCTTATGCGTATTTAGATGACAAAAACATAGAGGGTGTTCATTTAGGGTATGTTGAAGCATTGTATAAAGCTAAAGCTGGTGACTTCGGTTATACACTGGCTGCTCAAGACTATTACAATCATTTTGAAAAGGCAGCAGCTGGTCAAGATGACAGTATCAATGCTTATGGACTTAAAGCAGGTTTGAGCTTTAAAGGTCTTAATGGTTATGTCGCATTCTCACAAGTCAGTAATGACAATATACCTGTTGGTAGCAGTATTATTTCTGGTTTAGGAAATGGTGCTGACCTACTTTATACCGATCCTGTTTTCTCTACTCCAGGATATCAAAAAAATACCGATACGTATGCTGTTGATTTAAATTACGACATCACAGCGGCTGCAAATGTTGGTGCCCGTTATGTGGAGTCTGATTTCAATGACAATACAAAAGGTTCATATACCTCTCTTTACGCTTCTTACAAATTTGATGGTGCTTTGAAAAACTTCAAATTGGGCGCAGAGTTTGAATCTAAAGGTAAAAACAAAGACGGTGATCAGTTGAGATTTAAAGCTAACTACAAATTCTAATTTTTTCTCTCTTAGCCCACTTCATTTTGGAGTGGGTTCTTCCTTAAAATTGTGCATTGATGGTTTATTCTCTCTCATTCTCCTGCTTCTCAGCACCACTTCTTATGATATCTATACCATACTTGTCCCGAAGTTTCGTTAGTTTTTCTGACAACCGTTTTGACTTCTCATCAGCTTCCGCATGTAAAAGCGAAAAGGTCTTGGTTTGTGTCGGTGTGATGAAGTTCGAAAGTGCTAACCCCAGATGCAAAATGCCGTAATGCGAATGAATATCAAGCGTTGCAAACATCTGAATAACCCACTCACGGTATAGGCTCTCGCTGAAAGAGCGATCAAGCGTTTGGGAGCTTTTAGACGAAACACCATTTTCGTATCGAAGGTATAAATGGTAGGTCGTGGGGTGTAAATCAAGTTTGGCAATCGTGTAAGAGAGATGGCGCGAGAGGATGATGGCGCGACGCAATACCTCATCGCGGTTATGAATCACATGAAAATTGCGCGAAATACCAATGGAACGACGATCGCGCTTGGTAATCACGGGTTCGTTATCGACTCCACTGATGCGTGCTAATAGCTCTTTACCGATAGTTCCCCACGCAGAAACCAATTTATGGTGCTCTAGCACTTCGCCCAAGGTCGCTATGCCATAGCTTTCAAACTTTTTCTGAAGCACCCGCCCGATGCCAGGAAAGGTTGCGATGGGCATCAAAGAGACAAACGAAGCGATCTCATGCTGAGGAACTAATGTCAGTCCATACGGTTTTCGAAAGTCAGTGGCAAGTTTTGCGATCCACTTCGAACTCGATGCACCAATAGAGATAGGCAAATCAAATTTCTCTAAAATCTCTTTTTGCAAGGAAGCTACAAAAGCATATGTCTCTTCTTCCTTCACCCAACCTTTAAGATCACCCCAAAACTCATCAATGCTATACTGCTCTAAGATGGGAATTTTAGTCTGTAAAAAGACTTTGAGTTTGGTGGAAAGCAGTTGATAAAAAAGATGATCACTGGGTACAATGAGAAGCTTCGGACACATCGCCAGTGCATCCCGCAAAGAAGTCCCTGTTTTTATGCCGTACTTTTTTGCTTCGTAACTCTTCGCAATCACAATGCCATGCACTCTGCCTTTTTCATCCATAAATTCACTTTTCCATGCCTCTTTATCAAAGCTTGAAAATGTTTTTTTGTGCTGAATGAGTCCATTAAAACCACCTACAGACTCAGTCATGACGCTTTCACTATCAAGCGTACTAAAGATTTTTGCATCGCTACTTTTGCAGACAACGACAGGTTTACCTTTCAAAAAAGGCGTTCGTGTGCGCTCAGCAGAGACAAAAAAACAGTCCAAATCCAGATGAATAATCACACAAAACCTTTTTACATGTAAAGATAAAAAGAGTATAACGCCATTTCAAGAAAAGCTTCAAAAATATTGCTATATGAAATTTTATACGGAGTCAATGTAACCAAAAACTCTTCATTTCTTGTAACCCATTTATTTAAAAAACTTGGCTACAATTCTACGCACATAAAACCACCTAAAAAGAAAGGAGCAGTTATGGACGATCACCCGAGTTCTCGTAAAGTCTGCTCCTTTGTAGGTGGTTTGTTTTTGCCCTGCACAAAACTTTAAATCAGCCGACTCTAAGCCCTAAACCACCTTCTTTAACATTATAAGAAGGGATGAACCATGTTCAAATATGACTATTTTTTTCACACTTTAGTGCCTGCATTTTTGCCAAAAAACTTTAAAGCATCCAAACAAAATATCGCCAGTACACAGTCTAGCACTCACAAACTAAAAGAACTTGCAACCTGCTCCAAAGAAGAACTCTTTGAAAAGCTCAATAGCTCTGAAAAAGGGTTAAGCAAACATGAGGCACACAAGCATCTTTTAAAATTTGGGGCTAATATCATTTCAGAAAACAAAAAAGCCAACCCTTTGCTGGTTATCTTTGAAAATATTAAAAATCCATTGACACTCATGCTTATTGTTCTTGCCAGTGTTTCACTTTATATGGACGATGTACGAACCGCCGTTGTCGTTGGGGGTATGACACTTCTGAGTGTTGCTTTGTCTTCTATGCAAGAATTTCGTTCCAGCAAAGCGGCTGAAAAACTCAGCAGTATGGTCTCATCAACAGCAACGGTACTCAGACAAAACGATGAACCAACGTCAGAAGATAACGTTACCCCGACTAATAGTAAAATTCATGAATCGCATTCTCAAACCATAGAAATAGCCATCAAAAAGATTGTACCTGGTGACATCGTGCAGCTGAGCGCAGGTGACATCATTCCTGCAGATCTGAGAATCATTAGCTCCAAAGACCTCTTCTTAAATCAAGCCTCTCTTACAGGTGAAGCGATGCCAGTGGAAAAAATTGCCATCAATGAACAGCATGAAATTGCATCCATGATAAGCGCACATAATATCTGTTTTATGGGCTCTAGTATTGAAAGTGGAACGGCTATTGGCGTTGTGTGTACCACAGGAAAAGAGACCTATCTTGGATCGATTGCGAAAGTGATTGAAAGTGCGGCAGAGCCTACAAGTTTTGACATAGGCATTAAAAAATTTACATGGCTCATGCTTCGATTTATGTTTGTGATGGTTCCTGTGGTGATGCTGGTCAATGGCTTTTTAAAACATGATTGGATGGGTGCCTTTTTATTTGGACTCTCCGTTGCTGTGGGACTTGCTCCTGAAATGCTCCCGATGATCGTTACGGTTAATCTCAGTAAGGGTGCTTTTGCGCTATCCAAGCAAAAAGTCATTGTTAAAAAACTCAGTGCCATTCAAAATTTTGGAGCAATGGATGTTTTATGTACCGATAAAACAGGCACCCTCACCCAAGATAAAATTATCCTTGAACAGCATGTCAATGTAAATGGAGAGAAATGTAACCATGTTTTAGAGCTGGCCTACCTAAACAGTTTCCATCAAACAGGCTTGAAAAACCTTCTAGACGTTGCTGTTTTGGAACACTCCGAAATTGAAGGGTTAGCGATCAATGAATTTCCCAATAAAATTGATGAAATTCCTTTTGATTTCAATCGAAAACGCATGTCCGTTGTGGTTGGTAAAACCGATAATTCACATCTTCTTATCACCAAGGGTGCTGTTGAAGAGATGGTCAAAGTCTGCACACACGTTGAAAAAAATGGCGCGATTTTACCACTGGATACCACGATGTACAGCGATATATTCAATTTGGTCAATGAGTATAATAATGATGGCTTTAGGGTCATTGCTGTTGCCTATAAAAACATACCCAATTCTCAACAAGCCTATGCAATTCAAGATGAATCCCAAATGATCTTAGCAGGGTTTATGTCCTTTCTTGATCCACCCAAAGAGAGCGCAAAAAAAGCAATCAAAATTTTAAATGAGTACGGAGTTAGCGTTAAAGTTCTCACGGGCGACAATGAACGTGTCACGACAAAAATCTGTAAAGATGTGGGACTGGATATTACCGCTGTTTACCAAGGCGTGGACATTGATGCAATGAATGAAGAGGAACTCAAACTGGCTGTTGAAAAAGCCAATGTTTTTACCAAACTCTCCCCTGATAATAAAGCACGCATTGTCAGTGCCCTCAGACAAAATGGTCACACCGTTGGGTTTATGGGCGATGGGATCAATGATGCCCCTGCCCTTAAACTCGCTGACGTGGGTATCTCGGTCGATACCGCCGTAGATATTGCCAAAGAGACCGCTGACATCATTTTACTGGAACGCAGTTTGCTCGTTTTGGAGCAAGGTGTCTTATTGGGGAGAAAAGTGTTTGCGAACATCATCAAGTACATCAAGATGGGATCAAGTTCAAATTATGGGAATATGTTTAGCGTGGTAGGAGCTAGTGCCATTTTGCCTTTCATTCCCATGCACCCGATTCAAATCGTCACCAATAACTTTTTATACGATCTCTCTCAATCCACAACGCCAACCGATCATGTGGATGATGAACTGATCAAAAAACCAAAAAAATGGGATATTGCCGATATTAAAAACTTTATGCTGATCGTTGGGCCAACAAGTTCGATATTTGATTATATTACCTTTGGTGTGATGATTTACATGTTTGATACGTGGCACAATGAAGCACTGTTTCAAACAGGCTGGTTTGTTGAGTCTCTCATCTCGCAAACGTTGATTGTGCATATTATTCGAACCGATAAAATTCCATTTTTTCAAAGTACGGCAAGTTTACCGGTTATTTTGATGACGGCGAGCATTATGTGTTTAGGGATTTGGTTGCCTTTTTCTCCGTTTGCCTCATCCTTAGGACTTGTTGCCTTGCCTACGGAATACTGGAGTATCTTAGTGGTGATGATGATAGGGTATATCTTTTTAACGCAAAGTGTTAAAATGTACTACATCAAAAAATTTGCTAGAATTTAAAACAAAGCGTATAGGAGTCTGTCTTGGGAAATTTTACGGAAGAAATGGGGATGGAAGAAGAGAGTACAGCAAAGACCAAAAGAGCTGTTAACAAAAGCATTTGGGTCAGTGCTTTTGTCAATCTCTGTTTATCTATCTTTCAAATTATTGTTGGTATCGCCTCTGGATCACAGGGTTTGATTGCTGATGGTATTCACTCTTTATCCGACCTTGGCGCCGACTTTGTAGCCCTTGTGGCTGCATGGAAAAGTCAAAAAAAGGCAGATACACATTACCATTACGGTTATAAACGCTATGAGAACTTAGCTTCTATGATTTTAGGTGGATTGCTTTTAGTGGTAGGCATTGGCATGGTCTGGTCGGCAGTGCATAAACTCCAAACGCCAGAGTCTATTCCAACGGTGCATCTAATAGCACTTTGGACGGCACTTGGTTCGCTAATGGCAAAAGAGTTGCTCTTCCGCTATATGTTAGCGGTTGCCCAAAAAGTGAAATCCAGTATGTTGATTGCCAACGCTTGGCATGCAAGATCGGACGCGGCATCGTCTTTGGTTGTCGCCATTGGTATTGTTGGAAACCTTGCAGGTTTTCCTATTCTTGATCCTATCGCGGCTTTAATCGTTGGATTTGTTGTGAGTAAAATGGGATGGAAATTTTTATGGGATGCCACACAAGATTTGTTAGATAAATCCATCAGCGAAGATCAAGTAGACGCTATTGCTGCCGAAATTGCTGCAACACCGGGTGTCATTGGATTTCATCAGTTAAAAACACGCAAAGCAGGTGATTTGATTTTGGCTGATGTCCATTTGGATATTGATGGTTCCATTACCGTAACAGAAGGTCACATCATAGCCAAAGCTGTCAAAGCCAATGTTATGTCCAAGCATCCAGTGCTTTATATTATGATCCATGTGGATCCAGTATTGAAAAAATGAATGTCAAAAAGCAATAAAGTGATCAAGTTTTTCTCATTGACTTTTTATTTACAAAAGGTTAATCACACGTTTAATCTATTCTCCTATACTTTCATTACCAAGTCAATAACCTCCTTTTTGTGAAACACTCAATCATTTTAAAAGATGCGCTCAGATTGCCCGGTCTGAGCGTTACTCTTTGCCCTCCTTCTTTTTCTAGCATTTCACCCTTTGTAATCAAAATCAACCTTACTTTTAAGTAGAATACGACACTCAATCTGTTAAGGAAGTAGTATGCGTTCAATTGGCAACTTTTTATGGTTTATTTTAGGTGGCGTTTTTATGGGACTGTGCTGGTGGATTGTAGGCGTGTTGGCTTTTATCACCATCATTGGCATCCCGTGGGCAAAAGCCTGTTTTATCATCGGTCAATTTACCTTTTTCCCTTTTGGTAAAGAAGCCATCAGTCGTAAAGAGCTCCTGCACAAAGACGATATTGGAACCAGTACCTTTGGAACTATCGGCAACATTCTTTGGTTTCTCTTTGCAGGCATTTGGCTCGCTCTTGGTCATGTTTTCTCTGCGATTGCATGTTTTGCCTCGATTATTGGTATTCCTTTTGGCATCCAACACCTCAAACTTGCCGCTATCTCACTTTTTCCCATTGGTCAAACCATTGTTGATAAAGAGGTTGCAGCAGCCGCTCGAAATTTTAATGCAGAACAAACAGCCGCTTCCATGCGACACAAGAATTAAATTAGGTAGATTATGGAAGACTTTTTTATCTCAAGCATGCGAGAGTATGGGTATATTATTCTTTTTTTCTGGAGTATTTTAGAAGGTGAAAGCGGTCTGGTGATGGCTGGACTTTTTACCCATACAGGTGACATGCAACTTTTTACCGCTATTTTTGTAGCAGGTCTGGGTGGCTTTGCAGGAGATCAGATCTATTTTTACATTGGAAGATTTAACAAAAGCTATGTGCATCGCACACTCAAAAAACAACGACGTAAATTTGCACTAGCGCATCTCCTACTTAAAAAACATGGCTGGCCTATCATTTTTTTACAGCGCTATTTGTATGGGCTTCGCACGATTATCCCCATCGCCATAGGACTGACTGGATACAGCGCTAAAAAATATGCTGTGATTAATCTGTTTGCGGCATGGTGTTGGGCAGCATTGATTATTATCCCTGTTTGGTACTTTGGAAATGAAATTTTAGGTGTCATTAAATGGGCAAAAACACACTGGTATTACGCGCTTCCTCTTGTTGGATTGCTTATCGGTGTGGCGTACTATTACATCCATACGATCACAGAAAAAACATTAAAAATAAAAGTAGATCAAAAGTAGTATTTTTTTGATAAAATACGCGCGCATTTTTAGATTATACAAGAGGATAACCCATGGAAAGTAATGCCATTGAAGAACATTTAAAACAAGTTGAGGAAGCTATTGCTGAGGTTGAACATAAAGAGGAAGAAGTAGAAGGTTGGCTTTCGTATATTTCGCTAAGTACCGCCATTATCGCCATTGTTACAGCCCTGGTTGGTTTGTATGAATCACAAATTACATCCAAAACGATCCTCACCAAAAACGAAGCGGTACTGTACCAAAGTCAAGCCTCAGATCAGTGGAATTTTTACCAAGCTAAAAGTGTGAAGGCGCATATTTACACGGTTAATGCGGAAATCTACCCTGATAAAGCGGAAGATTTTAAGAAAAAAGTAGCGGTCTACAAAAAAGAACAAGAAGAGATTAAAGCCGAAGCAGAACGTATCGAAGGACTGAAGGAATTACGAAATGAGCAGAGTGATCACTACTATCACATCCATCACATTCTAAGTTTTGCAATTACTTTTTTACAAATTTCTATTGCGCTTGCCTCTATCTCAGCACTGACCCGCAATAAAAAGTTTTGGATGGGTTCTTTAGTCTTAAGCGGTATTGGCGCTATTATCGCAGGCTACTGCCTTGTTCTTTAAAAAAAGTTTTCTCTCACGTCTTTTTCTCTACATTTTTATATGCCACGCTGCCCTCTTTGGAGAGCAGTATGGCGCCATTGAAATAGGAGGAAAAGGTGTGAAAGCCTATGTTATTGAAATAGATAACAATCTTACCAAGATCAACTATCGAAATGCTCTTAACACCGCTCCTCAAAGTGGTATAACAGAGCAACATATCATGACACCAGAGATGATGCAATACGTCAGTTCAGACATTGCACTACTTAAAAACACACTTCTACATGACCAAAACATATCTGAACAGAACATCTTTATTATCGCTAGCAGTGCTATCCATAAAATCAAAAACAGATCTGTGCTAGAAGCCAAAGTCAAAAAAACGACGCATCATGCTCTGTATTTTATCGATGAAAAAGAGGAGAGCGCGTTTGCTTTTTACGGTTCTGTTCCTAAAGCACAATGGCTTAAGGCTTCCATGATCGATATTGGTGGAGGAAACACCAAAGTGGCTTGGATGGATGTACCAAATGCCATTAATTTTTTTGAAATTCCCCTCGGAACGGTTTCGTTAACCCAACAAGCAGACTTACGCGACACCAATACTTCCTTTGAAGCAAAATGTGTCAGCGTAATTCAAAGTGAACGCTCAACACTTCAAACAACTCACACAAAAGAGGCACTCTATGCCACTGGTGGTATTTTTTGGGCAACTGCCTATTTGAAAAACAATGGTCAGTTAGAGCCGTTTGTTCGTTTAGAAAAAGCAGATTTTGAGAAAGTTATCGCTCTCTTTTCGCACGAAGAACAAAAAGAGTGTCATGATGATAGTGCACAATGCTTTTTACGAGGATATTATGGGGCAAAAAATTTAGTTGCAGGCGCTTTATTGGCAAAAGAGACGATTGATGCAATGCAGTTTTTTGATCAAAAAGTCTATTTTGCTAAAGACGGTGCATGGGTAATTGGGTGGCTTTTAGTGCACACCAAATAAGCTCACACTACTTTTTTTAAAAAAGCGCTTCCACATTTAGGACAATTTCCATCCCACTCTAATAAATGATGCCCATGACACTTCTGACAACTGGGTTTATGCAAAAGTTTGGGAACAAGAGAGGATGGATTGTGCGTATGCTTTTTAAAAGCAAATTGTTTTACATGTAACCATAAAACTTTAAATGCTTGAATCAAAAATCGTTTGGGATGTGGCTTTTCTTGGAGATGTCTGCAATCAAGACAAACCATCCATTTTTTCTGCAAACGAATATGTCGATGCGTTCGTGCGAGTGTAATATGCTCTGTTTCGTAACTACAAAGAGGGCATAAGAGATAATGCTTGGCTTCCATAAAGTATCCTTTACAAACGATCCCTGCTTTTGCGATATAGTGTATCACATATTAACTCAAGCATTTTAAGTTCCAGATTAATTTTAACTCAAATGGAAATTTGCCGATATAGAGTTAGCTCTTAATAAGGAGTAAATAATGGACGCACTCAATAGTAGCATCCCGTCAAGCACAGAAATTTATGCAATGAAGCAAGCAATGAAGGTTCAAGAACAGATGGTTTCAAAAATGTTGGAATCTCTGCCTCAACCAACAGACACTGCATCAGCGCAAGTCTCTGGGCTGGCATCAGAGGGTATTGGGTCAAACCTTGATCTCAAGGCATAACCCACAACAGAGATAACCCTTTTGGGTTATCTCATCTCTTTACATGTAAAGCAGTGGTTTTTCACCCAAAGGCAAAATTTCCGCGATAATAGCGCTGTACGTTAACCCTTCATCCTGAAGATGTTTCAGAAGTTTTGGGGCATCGTTTTGAGACACTGCCATCAAAAGTCCACCTGAGGTTTGCGCATCGTATAAAATAATCTCATCTTTATGCGGTACTTTGGCGTGAACTTTAGAGCTTAAATAACTCTTGTTCGTATATGCACCTGCAGGAATAATCCCCATGTCTGCCATCGCTCTTGCTTCATCTAAAATCGGAATATTTTTCATCTCAAACGCGATCGTAACACGGTTAAAACTCATCTCATAGCTGTGTCCAAAAAGTCCAAATCCTGTCACATCGGTGCATGCACTCACGTCGTATTGGCGCATAATGCGTGAGGCTTTATGGTTGAGGGTCGCTAGGATAGAAGCAACCTTTTCAACCACTTTAGCTTCAAGCATATCTGCTTTAATTGCCGTTGTTAAGATGCCCATGCCCAAAGGCTTGGTCAAAATCAGTACATCCCCAATGCGTGGTGTATTGTTGCGGTAAATTTTCTTTGGATGCACAAAACCCGTCACGCTCATACCATAGGTCATTTCAGGCGCTTCGATGGTATGTCCGCCGATGATGATGCCGCCACACTCGACCACTTTGCTCTGCCCGCCTTCTAAAATCTCTTTTAAGATCGAGCGGGGTTGATGACACCCATCAAATCCGACAATGTTCATCGCCGTAGCCACTTCGCCACCCATGGCAAAAACATCGCTCAAAGAATTTGCCGCTGCAATCTGTCCGTACACATAAGGGTCATCCACCACAGGCGTGATAATGTCGACGGTTTGCACGAGTGCGCGTTCTTCATCGAGATAATAAACACTCGCATCGTCGCTGGTATCCATTCCGACCAAAACATTCTCATGCGTGCAGGAAAGCCCTCCCAACGCTTCTGTGAGGTCTCCCGGACCCAGCTTGGCAGCGCAACCAGCAGCTTTGACGTATTTGGTCAATTTTGCTTCGTTGTTCATTTAGTACCTTAATTTCAACTTCTTGACCATGAAATGATCAAGAAGTAGTGCGAGCCTTCCGCTGAGGAAAACCCAGTGTTAACGTAGTTTGAAAAGCTTTGCTTTGAAAGCGTTATTATAATGATATTGTACCCTCTCCACCAAAAAGCATCTCAATCGTACCAAAGGCATTACCAATTTTGCCCACTTTGAGCTTATCACTCACACCAAAAAACTCTAAGCAGACGCCGCAAGAATAAATCTCAACACCTTTTGCTTCAAGCGCTTTAAGCACTTCCATAATAGGCGCACTCTCATCCGCAGTAGTGAGTAAAACAGCTTGATTCACACAGACAATGCGACGAGGTAATTTTGGAAGCTCTAATGTGGACTTCAAAAACCCTACAATAAGCTTTGCTCCAAGCTCACCCTCACCGACTTTATCACTTTTAAGAAACAAGGTTTTGTCTAAAAATTTCTCATCTTTAGCATCAGCTACAACATTACATGTAAAGCCTTTGACAATCGTAATAAGAGTTTTGCCTTCCGCTAAATCTTGCACTCTTACGTCAAATCCACCGTTTTGTGCAAAACGAGTCACGTTTTCTTTGGAAGCCAATGAACTCACTGTCACTTCAAGAACAGAATCATTTGGGAGTGTTTCCAACGCTTTTTTGGTTTGTAAAACGGGTTCTGGGCATGCCAAGCCACTACAATCTAATTTCATGATTTTCTCCAGTAAGTATAATTAAGTTAGTCTAAACCTTAGACCTAAAAAAAGAGGGAAGAGAGGATAAAATCCTCTCTTATTTTGCATTCATTATTTTTTCAATCCACGCACTTGCTTTTTCTACACTGTCAAATTTTTGACTTTTTGCCACTTGATTTTGACCTTCGTAAAAACGAACACGAATACCATCTTGTACCTCATCAATTTTGATACGTGTAATACGGTCAGCATTGAGGTAAACTCTATCGTTTAGTTTCACAAACATTGTAAACTCCTTTATCTTTATTGGCTTTATTCTAGCACGATTTTGGTAAATTATGAATTTAGGAAATTGTTTTGTGTTATACTTTAGAATGTAAATATTTTTACCATGAAAAGGTCACAATTATGGCACATCTATTTTGGATCTTTTTTATAATCTTAACATCAACATCTATACTCAGCGCAGATGTGCTCTCGACGATTTTTGAAACAAAAAAAATACGTGTTTGCATTTGGCCAGAGTATTATGGCATCTCTTATGTCAATCCACGAACGCAAGAACTCACCGGTATTGACATTGATTTAGCTAAAGAGTTTGCCAAAGATTTGGGTGTCAGTGTAGAGTTTAAATCCAGCTCGTTTGCAACACTCATTCAAGACATAAACACACATTATTGCGATATAGCCATGTTTGCCATCGGCCATACGGAAGAGCGAAAAAAATACCTTACCCTTACAACACCTCATCTTGCCAGCGATGTCTATGCTATTGCTGCCAAAAGTAACCGCCGTATTCAAACATGGGATGACATTGATAAAGAAGGTGTTGTCGTTGCGGTTGCTAAGGGAACTTACCATGTGAAACTCATGCAAAATTCCCTCAAAAATGCCAAACTGCTTATCGTCGATTCTCTTCACGCAAGAGAACAAGAGGTTGAAGCTGGACGTGCTGATGTTTTTATGACCGATTACCCTTTTGGTATTTATATGCTTGAAGAACAAGAGTGGGCAAAGCTAATCAAACCGACTAAACCATTTCATATCACCCCTTATGGTTGGGCAATAGCACAAAATGAGCCTTCTTTGGAGCAGAAAGCTGAAGCCTTTATTCAGGCTATTAAACATGATGGTAGGCTGTTAAGCGCTTCAAAACGCCACCATTTAGAACCTATTGTCGTGCTCGAGTAATTCTATGAAACAGTTTTTGTTGGAGGAGAGAAAGGTCACTCGGTATATTATCGCAGCGATTGCCATTTTTGCGATAATTATTGGGTTTATCATTATGGCACTCTCAAGCTTACGCCAAGAAGCCATCCAAACACATCGTCATATTGCCAATCTTCATGCCTATACAATTGAAGAACATTTTTCTCAAATCCTTCAGCATGCTAGTATCACCATAGATCGTATCCCACTTTTAAGTAATGAATCAACCTCTGATGTTGCTCTTGCTCCCGTTTTTACTGAACTATTGCATAATGCACCCTATTTACGCTCACTCTCTCTTTTAAATGACGAAGGTGTTATCATCGCAAGTTCTCATGAAGCCAATATTGGCAAAAAAGTACCCGTAGAAAATTTTTTGCCTATCCCTTTTGGAGAAACGCCCTTACTTCGCATTGGTGTCCCATGGGCAGGAAGAGATTTTGATAATGCCCATTCTAGTAGTATTGAGAAACCTATACCTTCTTCAGAGATAACCTTTTTGCCTCTGCTCAAAAAAGTCTTTTTCGAAGACAGATTATACTACGTCATTGCCAACATCAACATTGATTATCTTACCAATCGCTATACAAACACCCTACCCACAGATCAAGGCACTGTCTCTTTGTGGAGAATAGATGGGACTCTTTTGGTCTCAACCAATGCCCAATTATACCTTGGTGCTTCACACTATAATTTGAGCCATCGGCAACAAGGAAACGAAGACTTTTTTACCCACCTACGAAATGAAACACATACCCTTTTAGATGTTTTTCGTCTCGCTAAAATTTTTCCTTTTATTGTAGAAATTCAAACCAATGAAGCCAATACCCTTGGTTATTGGGATAAAGAACGTCAAAAAATACTGGGTATCATCACGCTTCTCATCACACTTACAGGAGCACTCACTCTGACATTGATTGTGCGTTATTACAAGGAAAATAGCCGACAAAGAGAACAACTTTCCTATGAAAAACAGTTTCGTGTTGCCATGGAAGCAACACAAACTGGTCTTTGGACATGGAATCTAAAGACAAATCAAGTGACGTGGGATACACAATGCTTTTTACTCCTTGGCTATCAACCCCACTCTTTTGAGACACCCTGGGATAAAATTTACGAACTAACACATCCTGATGATGCACAGGATATGCTACCCTCAATTCAAGATCAGATTCTTGCTCAAGCAACCTTTCTAATTGAACGTCGAATGAAAATGGCTTCGGGTGAGTGGGTCTGGATACAAGTAAGAGGTAAAGTCATTGAATTTTCAGAGCAAAATGAACCTTTACTGCTTACAGGTGTTTATATTAACATTGACACGCAGAAGAAAATTGAACAACTACACCTTTCCGCCGTTGCGTTTGAAACACAAGAGGCTATTCTTATCACCGATGTTAAAGAAAAAATTTTAAAGGTAAATGAGGCTTTTACACGTATTACGGGCTATAGTGACAATGAAATCCTTGGCCAAACACCCCGAGTCCTTCATTCAGGCTATCACGATAAAACTTTTTATCAAGCGATGTGGAAAGCATTACTTGAAGAAGGTTTTTGGCAAGGTGAACTTTGGAATAAGCGAAAAAATGGCGAAATTTATGCAGAATTTATCACCATTACTGCTATTCGCAATGATCAAGGTACCATCACCCACTTTATCGCCAATTTTAACGATATAACCACCAATAAAGTAGAACAGCTAAAGATTCAAGAACTGGCTTACTATGATCCTCTAACCCGTCTGGCAAACCGTCGCTTATTAGAAGAATCTTTGCACAAAACCTTAAAACATTGTCTTTATGAGAGCCATTTAGGAGCATTGCTCTTTATTGATTTGGATTACTTCAAAGAGCTCAATGATACGTTTGGACATGATGCAGGCGATATGCTTCTGATTCAAACGGCAGCACGTCTTAAAGAGACGATCAGGGAGAGTGATCTTGTTGCACGACTTGGTGGTGATGAGTTTATTGTCTTACTCAAAGATATTGGTAAACAGCACGGTAGTGCTAATCATCTAACAGAAAATATTGCACATAAAATTCTCTCACTTTTATGCAAGCCTTATGCCTTAGCACATGGGAATTATCAACTGGGGGCAAGTATTGGGTGTACTATTTTTGGAAATGATCCTAAAAAAGACAGTACGATGATTCTCAAAGAGGCTGACCTTGCCATGTACCAAGCCAAAGAAAAAGGGCGCAATCAGATTTGCTTTTATAAGACCTCTTCTTAACTATAATTTTTTAACACTTCAATAAGTTTGCATATGCAATAATTGCATATGCAAATATTTGGAGTACCTATGAAAGAAACACTTAACAATACAGTCGGCTTTCGAGTTGCACGTGCTGCCAATCATATCAACCAAACCATCAATACCCTTTTAAGTGAATATGGCATTGCGCCTGAGCAGAGAATTTTACTTGAAATTCTTACCTCATGTGAAAAAGTTAATCAAACAACATTGGCAACACTTTTAAATAAAAGCCACACAACCATCAGCCGAACACTCGATTCATTGGAAAAAAAAGAATTGATTGTTAAAAAATCAGTTGAAGGCGATAAGCGTGCTAATGTTATTGCTGTAACGCCACAAGGACAAGCACTTTTAGAAAGAACGGAAGCCTGTGTACTAGCATTTCGGAATACTTTAGCCCAAAAGCTAACCGATGAAGAGCGAAAAATGCTCTTTACCCTTCTAGACAAACTCTCTTAAGGCATTTCATGAGTCAAATACACAGCAATAATCTCGCACAAAAAGTCACTGTTTTCGCAACTTTTCTCGCATTTATGGGTATGGGTGTGGTTGATCCCATCCTTCCGGACATCGCACAACATCTTGGGGCAACGAGCTGGCAAGTCGAACTTCTGTTTACAACGTATATTTTTATGATGGCACTGATTATGATTCCTGCGGGAATGCTTGCCAGTAAATTAGGAGATAAGCGCGTCATGGCTTTGGGACTTGCTATTGTTGCTATTTCTGCCCTTTTGTGCGCAACGGCACAAAACATCACGATGTTAGCGATTTTTCGAGCAGGCTGGGGATATGGGAATGCACATTTTTTTGCAACAGCGCTTATTCTTTTAATTGCACTCTCAAGCGATCACCACAAAGCTATTGGCTTATTTGAAGGCTCTATCGGATTTGGTATCGCAGCAGGTCCTCTTTTAGGAGGCTTTGTCGGTCAATACTCATGGCGCTACCCTTTTTTAGTCACAGGTACGTTAACCGTTATCGCTTTTTTATTGGTGGTCATTTTTGTTAAAAACCCCAAAGAAAAAAAATCCCATAAACCAGCTGGTCTACAAGAGCTTAAAGCCTTATTTCACGATGCAAAATTCGTCAAAATTTCATTAGCAGCTATGCTCTATTACTATGGATTTTTTGTGGTACTTGCGTATTCACCCTTAGTGATTAAAATGACACCTATTGAGATTGGACTGCTCTTTTTTGGATGGGGATTTGCATTGGCTCTTGGTTCGGTAGTCCTGAGTACACAGCTTGAACGAAGGTGGAAAGCTAAAGAGATCATCCCTGTTGTTTTGTCTCTTTTTGCTCTTGTTTTAGTAGCACTTATGAGTGTCAATTCACTGACATTTATGGCAATTTTCATCATTTTAAGCGGTTTACTTTCGGGAATCAATAACTCTTTATTTACAACATACGTTATGGAATCACACTTTGAACGCAATATTATCTCAGGTGGCTATAATTTTTTACGCTGGATGGGTGCGGCTATTGCCCCCATTGCATCAGGGTTTATCGGTGAAACGGTAGGGCTTAAAATTCCTTATCTTGTCGCAGCCTGTTTATCACTTTTGTCTTTGGCGCTCATAACCCATACCAATAAAAAACATCCAAAAGCACTCTAACAATGCCTACACTATTTTTTGAATAAAAGTGGTGTAATTTCTATCAAAAAGCGGATCAAAAATTGCTTTTCGTTGGTATGTTCCTGCCCTGCGGGAATTTTCATGCATCCAAAAGGAAATGCACCATGAAAGTTTACGGGATAGTGTTAGCATGTATCACAACTACTTTGTTAGCGGATCTTGCCTATTTTGAGCGTGATGTCAATAGTACACAACTGGAACAATGCAAGGCCTTTTTCACAAAAGAGAAAGATGTTAAAACGATTCATCTGCTCAATGGACAAACCCTAGAATTTAAAGATGAATATCTGGGCGATGACCCTGAGTACAAAACACTCCTTTACACGCTCAAAGGCTGTTTTTTCAAAGAAAAATATCTTATCTACAGTGATTTTATGCCCGATAGTGAAGCCTATTATGCCCTTGATTTACGCGATGGTAAGGGAATAAGACTCGATGGCATGCCTTATCTCAGCCCTACTCAAAACTATTTTGTAACCGAAGCAGAAGAGTCCCACCGCATCAGTGTTTATACCCTTGAGCAAGATCGTATACTCAAAGTTTTTACCCACAAATTTCATGCGCAGTGCATTACGCAACACACGGCATGGGTAGATGATCACACGCTCAGTTTTGAACTTGAATGTGATGGAATCTTTGATGAAGATACCAATACAACTAAAGAAAACACCATAGAGATATTCAAACTGATCCATAAAGATTCAAAATGGGAGATAATACAACCCTAAATCTTGGTTTAAAAGGGAAACCCTAAAAGCAAGCAGTAATGTTCATAAACAAGAGTATACTAGGTTTGAAAGGCTCTTACATGAACGATCAGCAGCTTCTCTCCCTTTTTGTAGGGATTATTATGGTGTGCATGGTCATTATTGCCACCGCTATTGTTTTGCTCACCATCAAACATATCCAAACCATGCACAAAGCAACCGCGTTTATCGCTCTTAGCCAAAATGAACTGAGCACTTTGTGCCAAAAAGCCACATTTATGCTAGACGATGTCAGCGAACTCATAGCTGGACTCGAAGAAAAAAGTCACTTCCTAGCACTTAAGGCCTCTGGTGGTATCGCTCAACTCACCAATGTCTCTCTTGCCATTAAAACATTTTCGCAGCTATTTAACAAAAATTCAACCCAAAAAGAGGATACAATGAATCAAAACCATTTACTCAGTTTCGCACTCGGTGCGACTATTACAGGTATTAGTGCCTATTATGTGTATAAAAACAAAGATGAGCTTACATGTAAACTCAATGATCTTGAAGAGACATTAGTCGATGACTACGAAGTTTTGATTGAGAAAGCCAAAACAAAATTTGAAGCATTAAGCCAAGCCTTTCAAGAGACAACTCAAAAAGCGATGAACACCGATATGGATGATGTCATGAAAGGGAGTGAAATCAAACACTTAATGAAAAAACTTGATAAGCTTCAAAAAGAGATCCAAGTTCTCACTAAAAATTAACCCTTTGTGACACCGACCTGCGCATGACCAAGATTTGAGCGATTGGCTTTGCGTAAGGCTCTAAGCGTCGTAAGTGCCAGTGCAATAATTGCAGGGCCTAAGATAAATCCCCAAAATCCAAATGTAGCAAGTCCACCCACAATCGCAAAAAAGATGATAAATTCATTGATGCGTTTTTTGCCATTACTGAGTATTTTATTGACAAAATTAAGAAGAACCAACTTGACGATATTGTCAATAAAAAAAGCCAAAATAGCCCACGAATACGCCGCAATCACTATGGCATTAAAGGTATTACCTTGAAAGTATTCATTTGCTGCAATCGGCATCCACACCAACGCTGTTCCTGCAATCGGAATAATCGACGAAATCCCCGCTAAAAACCCTAATAATAAAGCGTTGTACCCATCAAAAAATGCAATGAAAACACCAAAGGCAATGCCTTGTGCCACCATCACACCCGTAAGAGAGTAAAAAACCACCGCCATAGTCGTTGTCATCTCCTCTAAAAAATCCCGCTTGGTAGAACGACTGAGCGGAATAATAGGGAACAAAAACAGGATGATTTTGCGTCCGTATAGGCTTAGGAAAAAGAAAAATACGATTACTATTGCCATATCCATCAACATGGACATAAACATTTTAAGACCATTTCCAAGCCAGCTCGCTAAAAAAGCAATAATTTCGTCTTTATGAAGTTTTGACATTTCAATAAGACTTTCAACGGGAGTCACAAGCCATGTCATATAACTCGGCAGATGCTTACTTTGTTCTTCTATTTGATCGCCGATGGAGCGAATCATATCCAGCGTATCAGAGGGATGACTGAGAAGATTGAATAAAAAAAGTGTTATCGGCACAAAAATAATCAGTGAAAAAACTAACGTGACAATACTTGCCGAAAGCACAGATGCACTCTTTTTAAGTATATTATATTTGGATAGAAACCGCTCAAGAAGATGATGTAGCGGAGAAACGGCCATTGCCATCAAAAGGGCAACAAAAAAACTTTTTAAAAATGGGAAAAAGAGCCAAAGAATCAGTGCTAAAATGCCACATCCGAGCCAACGTAAAAAAGAGTTTTGTGCCATGGTTTCTGCCTTTGAAGTACTGAATAACATCAGTTAGGCCACAGTATACCCTATGTACGACCTATCTAACGTTTTAAACCATACAAAGGATTGAGTGTTTGGGCAATGATCGTATGAATCAGTTCCAACATCGCAACATCTACCGCGCCTAGTCTTTCACTAAAGCGTTCATGCGAAAAATTTTTGATCTGAAAACAGTCAACGGCGGAAGTTTTAGAGAGTCCATTTTGAGGAGTTACTTCAAGCTTGACCATCCACGGATAGTGAGCGTACTGCGCTGACCACTCGGTAATTGGTACAATCGTTTTAAGCGGAAGTCTGCCAATCTCATTGGAACTTACAACCACAGCAGGGCGAAGTTTGGCGATCTCACTGCCCACCTTTGGGTAAAACTCCACCATCCAAATCTCACTTTGAAGGATAGTCATACAGCTCTCCTCCCACATCGCTTGCCGTACCCACATACTTCGCATCACCCGAAGCAAGCTCTGCCCCTTTTTGCCACCGCTCACGCTCTTTTTGCTGAATGTAGTTTCTCACTGCCTCATTGTAAATGGTCGAAAGTGAGACTTTCAGCTCATCTTTGAGTTGCATCACCTTCTCTTTGAGTTCGACTGGCATATTGAAAGTAATTTTTTCAGTGCTTGAATTTACCATACAAATCCTCCGTATCTTTTTGGAGTATTATACTCTTTTAAAGTAAATTCATACAAGTGGAGTTTTTTAATTCAATGGCTAAATCTTCTCTATATATTTTTATGATATTCTCAAATACTTCTTGTATAAAATTCGCAACGTCATACTGCGAACCCTCTGGTGGTGTTTCACCACAATCTAGATAATCCCTATAATCCGAAGACATCATATAGTGGTCTTTAATTGTAAAGAGCCAAATAAAATGTTTTATAAAAATATCTCTTATATCATTTGACATTTGACCTAAAGTTTCAATTCTTTTTGGATTGTAGATTTCATTGTCATTGAACATCATATATTGAAAAAAATTATAGTGTGTATGATCATTCAATCTTTGTCTTAAATGTGAATAATGGTGTTCATGAAGTAACAGCTTATTAATGGATTGGAGTTTTTGATGATTGCTTAAATAATTGTTCATAATTTTATACGTGGGTAATTTTTCTTTTCCATGTAACCAATTGTTTATTTGCTGAACCACCATATTTTCTATACTAAAATTATCTTCTAAATACAAATCTGCATATATATTTATTATGACAGAATCATGATATTTTCTAGTCAATGAATATGCATCATTAAGCCGTCCATTGATTAATAATGTTTTTATTGACTCAATGGTTCCTTTTACAGAAGATAGCAAATAACTTTCATAATTAAAAATACCACCTCTAATTCCCATATTCAACCATTGAAGAATTGAAAAAGATAATCTATCGTAGTAGGTTATATAATGCTCAAGTTCTTGAAAAATAGAATGGTTGATATATTTTTCACTTTTAATTTCATTAATTGACATAATCTACCCCTCTTTAGAAGGCACTTTTATCGCCGATTTGGCAAAACTCACATACACATTTTGAGAAGGGTAAAAGTGGTAACGCTTAAAGTATTCAAAGCTCTCCACACACTCTAAGAGATGATTGCCGATGACAATTTTGAGTGAAATCTCATTGGTTTTGGTGACATGCAACACATCACGTATGATGCCTGTCAAATAGACCGTATCATCTTTACATGTAAAAGGTTCAATCGAGACTGAAATATCACGTGGGTTAATCGCCACACCTCGTTTTTCGCCGATACGATAGCTTTTTGGTAATGACATACTTTGACTTCCATCAAAGTCAAAAAAGCGCTCATCCCCACTTTCACGCCATTTACCGACGATGAGATTGGTTGTTGAAAAATCCATCAAACGTCCAAAATGAAGCCCAACTTTACGTGTAGCAATTTCATTGAGCCACAAAAGATCATGACTGGCAATGACAATGGTAGTTCCCCACACTTGATTGGCATGTAAAATAGCATCGGTAAATTGTGGAACACCGCTGTAATCAAGACTATTGGTTGGTTCATCAAGTAAAAGCATCTTTGGATGAAGGACGAGTCGTGAAGCCAATGCCACACGTTGAGTCTCTCCACTGGAAAGTTCATGCCATGCCCTATGTAAAAATTTTTTAGGCAAAAGTCCAACTAACTCTAACGCTTCATTCATTCGCTCTGGTGCATCTTCAAGGGTTCCTCTGATTTTAAGTCCAAAGAGAAGATTCTCTCGTACACTACGTTTGAGTAGGTAAGGTTCCGGCAATAAAATACCAATTTCGCGCTTGAGGGACAAAGGGATGGAACTCGCATCAAAACCACGATAACAAAGCGTGCCACTCTGTGCTGCTTCTAAGAAGGCAAGGTGGCGTAGAAGCGTACTTTTGCCACTTCCATTTGAACCTACGAGTCCTAAAATTTCGCCTTCATGCACCTGTAATGCTTGAATGTCCAAAACAGGCTTTTCACCATACAGCGTTCGTAAATTTTTAAGTTCATACATGACCGTATTCATACAACGATTCTCGCGCGTTTTTTCAAAAAGAAGAGCATAAAATTAAGCAAAAAAGCGATGCTCATCAGTACCAATCCAAGTGAAATACCCATGGCAAATTCGCCTTTGTTAGTTTCTAATGAGATCGCGGTAGTAATGGTACGTGTAAACCACTTGATATTCCCGCCAATCATCATTGCTATGCCCACTTCTGCTACCACACGACCATATGCAGCAACAGCAACGGCGATCAATGCATGACGAAGCTCCCAAACCACGCTTCGAATCATCTGTGCCATCGTTAATCCAAAGGAGGCAAGTGTGAGGTAAAGTTTTTTCTCCATTCCTTCAACAGCCGTAGCACTCAATGAGACAATAATCGGCAATGCCAAAAGTGTTTGCCCAATCACAATGCCCGGTAAGGTGTAAAGCAGTTCATAGCTTCCAAATGGTCCACGGTTAGAGATAAACGCGTAAACAATCAGACCTACCACTACCGTTGGAATGGCAAGAAGGGTGTCGGAAAGAAGCTTGAAAAATTTTCGCCCAGGAAATTGAAAAAAGCCCAAACAGAACCCTAATGGCAACCCAATAACAATGCTAAAAATAATAGAAAGAGTTGAACTTTTTAGCGTCACATCAACCGCCGAGATCGTTTCAGGATCAAGGTTAACAAGTAACCAAAAAGCTTCTTTTAAGCCCGATAAAATAAAATCCAAAATTATCCCTACTTTTACATGTAATTTAAAAAAAGATACGCTACACTACAAACATGCTAAATAAACATATTCGGAGGATTATTCAATGTTTTCAGTAAAGAACCGCTTAAAAGGGAAAGTGCTTTTCTCGCTTCTTGCCCTCAGTTCGCTACTCTGTGCGGCTGACCTTAAAATGGCAACAACCACGAGTACAGGTGACACTGGTCTTTTAGATGTCCTTGTTCCTAAATATAAAGCCGACACAGGTGTTGATCTTAAATGGGTCGCCGTTGGAACGGGTAACGCTTTAAAACTAGGTGAGAACTGCGATGTTAGTGTACTTTTTGTCCACTCTCCTTCATCTGAAAAAACATACATGGAAAAAGGATTTGGCGTTGAGCGAACCCCTGTCATGTACAATGACTTTGTTGTTATTGGCACACCTGACATGAAAGCCAAATTTGCGGGTAAAAGTATTTCAGAAGTGTTCAAAATTATTGAAACGGAAAAGATTAAATTCGTCAGTCGTGGTGATAAATCAGGAACACATGATAAAGAAAAAGGTGTTTGGAAAGAGGCTTTAGGTCATACACCTGAAAAACAACCATGGTATCTTGAAGCGGGGCAAGGCATGATCGCTACGATCAACATCGCAGCAGAACAAAAAGGTGTTACGTTAACAGACCGTGGAACTTACATCAAATACGAAGCAAATCACAAAGGTAACCCACCTTTGGTTATCGTCTATGAAGGTGCTGATGCACTTAAAAACTTCTACTCCGTTATTGCTGTTAACCCACAAAGATGTGCCAATACCGATTATAAAGGTGCTCTACAATTTATAGAGTGGGTCACATCTGACAAAATTCAAACAGAAATCGCTAACTTTAAACTAATGGATAAACAACTCTTCTATCCAGACTTTAAAACTCGCGCCAAGAACTAATCGTAAGGTTGCCCTTTACAGGGCAACCTATATGAACTTAAAAGAACGCTAAGACTTAACCCTAAATCCTAATACACATGAAATATTACATAATCTTCATAGCACCAAAATAGCTTACTACAATTTAGTCTTCAAACTCTTTTTTATTCCTCGGCTTTAGAAATAACTCTTTAAAACGTTCATTGGCATAGGTTTCAATCTCCGCTTGAAGCTTTCGGTAATTGTCCATAAATTCACGTGCTACAGGAGTAAGCGTTGTTCCTGCATCTTCGCCACCCCCTTGCTTGGTTTGAACCATGGTGTCGTTAATATTTTTTTGCAAGATTTTGATGTGTGTCCATGCTTTTTTATAATTCATACCGATCTTTTCAGAAGCTTTAGAGATAGACCCCTCTTGCTCAATCAGCTCTAAGATTTCTGTTTTACCCTTGCCAAAAAGCAATTCACCCTCAGCATTTTCGATCCATGTTTTGGTTTTGACATACAAACGTGGACGTGCTTTTTCTTTAAAACATCCTAATTCACAAAATGTTACATCGTAGTTTTTTTCTTTCAATGTGCCACGAATTTTTTTAAGTCCAATACCAGCTGCCGCAGCGCGTGCAGCTTTACATGTAACACGATTTTTTTCATCTAACAGTGGCGCAAGACGATTCTCTGCCTCTGCGTCGTAGATACCGCCTTCAAGTTTTCCAAACTGTCCTAGTTCGCAAGAGTCGATGCGTATATCCATTGCTTTGGCACATGCACCCACTTCGAGGGTAGAACACTTTAGTTTTGCTGCGATTTTAAAGCCATCGGTGCAGTCTAGTTTGCCTTTTTCATTCAAATATTTTTTGATCAGTTCTTCCATCTCAGACATTTTCTACTCCTCAACGATAATTCGCTGTGGATTACGGTAAACATTCATCGTATCACCCCTAACAAATCCAATGAGCGTTAATCCAAATTTCTCAGCGATCATAAGCCCTAAACACGTTGAAGCCGTACGCGATGCCAAAATAGGAATTTGGTGCATGACGGCTTTGGCAACCATCTCTGAAGAAAGTCTACCGCTCACCATCAAAAAGGCATTACGCACATCAACACCTGCTATCTGCGCTTTTCCAACCACTTTATCAATCGTATTGTGCTGTGCAATATCTTCGCCAATGAAATATGTATGTGCATCAGTAAAAAGCTTCGCAGTATGTACGCACCCTGTTTGTTCGTACAAAGGACACTCGGTGTAAAACTGTCCCATCTCTTTACAAAGAAGATCCGCACGGAGTGTAAAATCACTTTTTATGACTTTCGCTTCAATCGCTTCTGGGTCAATATTGGCAGTCATACTTCTTCCACATCCACTGATAACAACACCTTCGGCATTCAATTTTTTAATATTAGCTACATTGACTTTAGCTTCGATGTGCACTTGCATACCATCATTGAGGAGTTTGAGTGAAGTGACATCACTAAATTTTTCGATGATATTTTCACTCATCAAATAACCGATGGCAAGGGCTTCTTGATCGACCGGTGTGGCCATAACCGCACCCACTTTTTCGCCATTGACATAAATTTCTAACTTGATTTCACGAACAAGTATATCGTCTCGCTCAAACTTCTCTTTGCCCTTAATTTTAGTAATCTTGGTTGAATAAACTGGCTCCATACCTTCCCCTTAACGTGCTTGTTTCGCATATTGTAGCACTAAAAAATAAATAAAGAGCAAGAGATTTTACGCTCTTGCTCTTTACATGTAAAGCACTTACTCTGCCTCGCAAGAGGCAAGCTTCAGTGACCTAGTGTTTAACGTAGCTTTTCAAGCTTGGCTTGTAAAGCGTGTCAAATTAAAACTTACCCTGATCTCTCAGTT